>Ga0307929_1000069_pt1 | contig 100942 bp, 80 predicted proteins | sample AceLakmetage1330_FD_203160 | JGI IMG/M metagenome (GOLD analysis project Ga0307929, IMG submission 203160) | Saline water microbial communities from Ace Lake, Antarctica - #1330 | ecosystem: Environmental > Aquatic > Non-marine Saline and Alkaline > Saline | place: Antarctica: Ace Lake...
ATTATCAGTGAACCCTATTACTTCAAATATCTTCAAGTCACCAGTCATCTCAATACCAACTATCTTCGGGTAACGGGTGAGGTGGAAGACAAATCCAATGACACAACAAAAAACAACAGGCAAACAACTGGCGACATACAGGAATTAGTCAAAACATTGCTTTCAGACCCCACCACAGTATCGGAACCTCCCGCCGTTGTTATCAGTGAAGCAACTAACTCTATCATTATTAAAGATGAGCCAGAAACCGTTGCTCGAATACTCGCTGTCCTTCAAAAACTTGACAAACCCGCTCCACAGGTAAAGATTCAGGCCTGGATTATAGAAACCAGCAGTACCATTGCCAAATCAATCGGTGTTCGCTGGGCAGGTAAAATAGACTTTGGTGACAATGGTTTTATGTGGGGAAAAAGCAGGGACCTGATGGATGGCGGTACGGGAGCATACAACTATCCTCTTGAGGCTATCACTCGTGGTGTGTTCCCAGGTACAAAGCCGGATGAAGACGGATGGGTTACCCATGAGCATGAGACCAGTGAACCCGCCTATAACGGTGACCTCTACAGCGTTGGCGTTGGTTTAACCTCCGCTGCCGGTTCTCTCGTTGCAGAGCTCCAGGCACTGGAAAGTGAGGGTGACCTGAAAGTACTGTCAAAACCTGAGCTTACGGTACAGGACAACCGGGAAGCAACTATTACTTCAGGTCGTGATATTAACGTCCGTGTATCCACATATGACAATACCGATGTCGTAACTATTCCTGCAAAACTTATCTGCACCATTACCCCGCATATCAGTCCCGAAGGATCACTGCTTATGCGAATCACCCTGCAGAACAGACATGCCGACACAAAAACCGTTGACGGTATTCCGGAAATCCTTGAACGCTCCATCGATACAACTCTGCTTGTAGAAAATGGTGAAACCATCGTTCTTGGTGGTCTTCGGATTGAAGAAACAAGTTCTTCCCAGGACGGTGTCCCTATTCTTAAAGATATTCCACTTCTTGGCCATATGTTCAAATATGAATCCGATAAAGTGACAACAGACGAGTTAATGTTAATTGTCCGGCCAACCATTATCCCTACCGGAAGAAACAGGCAAAACACTCTCAGTCCCGTTTTTGAACTCAGCCAGGCAGATACCAAGTAATGGGTACGCACAAAAAGCTCATTGGTGAGCTTCTAATCGAAAACAGGCTGATTTCCGAAAAAGATCTAGCCTTTGCAATGCACGAGAGGCATCAAAACGAGCCTCTCTTTTCCGCCTTGCTCCGGCTCAGTATTCTTGCTGATACCACCGCAACCTGGGACCTTCTTGCCAGTCAGCTTGGAGTTCCCTACGGTGTAGCTGAAAGAGATTTTGAATGGGACACCCAACTTGCCGAGTTACTCGATGTTGAAATTGCTAAGAATTATAATGCTCTGCCACTGGCCGATGACGGTGTTATTTTAAAAACAGGTCTAATCACCCCAACGGATATCAACACCATTGAAATCCTCCGCATTGCCACCAACAGAAGAATTCATCCAGTCCTAATATCGCAGGGGACCTTTAATAGCGGCCTCCAGATGATTTACGAGGAAGAAGGGGAACTCGATGGTGGAATCGAGATGCGGACCGATCTTCTTGCACGGCTAGAGCTGGAAAGTGATCCGAAGGAACAAAGCAGTGCTTCAACTGAGCAAACACAGGAAGAAGAGACAGATGGCAAAATGTCTCATATCGTTCTCGAAGATTTCGATAGAAGTGATACCGCCCCGGCACTGCGTCTTCTCCAGAACCTCTTAAATAGAAGTATTGATACCGATGCTTCTGATATTCATGTGGAACCAAATCGCGACGAGGCGGTCGTCAGATTTCGAATTGATGGCGTTTTGCATGAGATATCCCGTATTCCAAAAGATCAGTATATTCCCTTTCTGACCACTATCAAAGTGCAGTCTGATATGAATATTGCTGAACGAAGACTCCCTCAAGACGGACGATTTTCAACAATCAACAAGGGTGTTGAGGTCGATTTTCGTGTTTCCACCCTGCCCACGGTATATGGCGAAAAACTGGTTATGCGATTGCTGCGCAGAGGAACTGGTATGCTACGTCTTGATCGTCTTGGACTTGACCAGCAAACCGAAAAAGCAATGCTTCAGGCCATCAGCAATACCAGCGGCATTGTTCTTATCACAGGCCCCACGGGTAGTGGTAAATCCACAACTCTTTATTCAGTTCTGCGAGAAATTGATCTGCAGCACCTCAACGTGATCACAATTGAAGATCCGGTTGAATATAATATGGCAAGCATTACCCAGGTCAATGTGAAACCTGAAATTGGGCTCACATTTGCTTCTGTTTTACGTACTGTGCTTCGTCAGGATCCTGATGTGGTAATGCTTGGAGAGATTCGTGATCAGGAAACTGCTGAAATTGCTATCCGCGGTGCCCAGACAGGCCATCTGGTTTTAAGCACTCTGCATACCAACAGTGCCTCAGCCACCGTGGACAGGCTGCTTGATATGGATATCCCACCCTATCTGTTAGCATCATCACTTCGATTTATTGGTGCACAACGACTGGTGAGACGTGTCTGTTTTTCCTGTAAGGAAAAATATTCTCCAAGCCAGGCAGCACTTAATCTCTTTCCCGATACTGACTTTAGTGATTTCACTTTTCGCCGTGGAAAAGGCTGCCCTGCTTGCAGTAATACAGGGTTTCAGGGACGTATGGCCCTCTTAGAGTATCTGATGATTGAGGGTGAACTTGTTCAGATGATTGGAGCAGGAAAAGATTCTGCCCTTATCAAAAAGAGAGGTAAAGAACTTGGGTTGTATGACACCATCAGCCGCCCTGGACTTGTTGCTGTAAAGAATGGCGATACAACCCTTGAAGAACTTGCCAAGGTATTTATCCATGGATAATGAAAAACGATATTTTCAATATCGGGGCAAGACCAATGACGCCAAAGTTGTTGAAGGCGTACTTACCGCCGGCAACAAACAGGGTGCTCTGTTAATGACCAGAGCTCATGTCGATGTACTTCTGTCACTGGATGAAATCTCTCCAGACCAGGCAAAAGTAATTGAAAACAAGCAGATCGGTTCCAGAAAGGGCAGCCTTTTTCAAAGACTCTTCCCCTATCGCCCCTCCCTTGCAGAAAAGGCCTTTATCTTTTTTCAACTGGCCTCCATGCTTGAAGCAGGCGTTGACCTTATCCCATCTCTTGAAGCTCTCTCAGAAGAGATGGACGATAATCGCGCAAAGATAATGTTTGAAGATATTGGCTCCAAGATCCGGGAAGGAGCTGATTTTTCCCAGGCGCTCGCACATTACCCAGCAGTTTTTGAAGAGGTGCTTATCAATGTTATTTCCGTTGGTGAAGCCAGCGGACAGCTTGATCAGGTACTCAAATCCATCAGCTTTCAACTGGACCGGCTCCATGAAGTCCGCGGCAATGTGATTTCTGCACTGGCCTATCCCGTTGTTACCATGCTGGTAGCCATTGGTGTAGTACTGGTTATGCTCCTGAAGGTACTGCCAATGTTCGAAAAGATTTATTCTGACTTTGGCTCTCAACTCCCTTTAATTACCAGAACCATGATGGCCATCAGTCATTCCATGCGGGATTATTTTTTTGCATGGGGCGGTGTAGTCGGACTTCTTATCTTTGCTGTCTATAAATTATGGCAAATCCCTGCCTGGCGCATGAAAATGGAGCTACTGATCTACAAAATCCCTGTATTTGGACCGCTTATAGAAGAATATATTTATGTTCAGATTACCCGAACCCTTGGGCTGCTCATACGAAGTGGTATTCATATTCTTAATGCGTTGCAACATACTGCCAATGCTATCCCGTGGATTACCTATCGAGAACGTATTATGCAGAGTCGTGAGTCAGTTTCTGAAGGAAAAATGGTGGCAGATCTTTTTAAACAAAATAAAGTTTTACCCCCCATGGCCAATCGTCTGCTCTCCGTTGGAGAACAAACCGGAACCATTGACAACATGCTTGAGAAGATTGCAACGTTTTATGATCGCCGCGTAATGAATAAGGTAAAGATGCTCTCTTCCCTTATCGAGCCGTTAATGATCGTTGCATTTGGAGCTGTTATTGGAGTTCTTTTAGTCGCCATGTATATGCCTATCTTCCAGCTGGGTAAGGCCATGAAGGGCCATTAATAACTGGAAAACAAACAATTAAGATCACATGAAAAAAGTAAACACTATATCGTCAGTAAAGGAGATCGTATGTACACAACAGCACTGAAATCGTTTTCGGTATGCATGGCCCTGGCAGCTTTGTTGCTGGTTTCGGCCTGTAACAAAACCAGAGTTACCACAACCATTGCTCCAGCACGACCCGCTATAGCGACTGGATTAAATGACAGCATCGTTCTCCTGCCGCTTGCCGACTATTCGCAAGGGACAACACCTGATCGTGCAGCAAGAAGACAGGCCAAATCACTAACCGCCATTTCTCATCAGATAACCGCATTGGGGATAATGCCAGCTATCCAGGAAGATGTTTACGGCTACCTCTTTCAAAGTGGCTTGATATCTCCAGTTACCACTGGACTTAAGGAATATGAGTCATCGAAATGGAGTAACTATGTAAACTCCATTACCGATTCCATACTCGAAAGCGGAGAACAGAGTCAGGTACAAAATATTATAGGCTTTACTTCTGCGACCATCCAGGAGCTAGGAAAGCAGTTTTCTGCCGGATACGTTCTCCGGGGAAGAATAATTGAATACGATATGCGAGAGGACAAAACCTTTAATCCTCTTCGTCGTGGTATTCTTCCTTTCTTTGTTGACGGTACAACAACCGGTCTCTTCGGAGTTGCCCGTTCCGGGAGATATGACCTCTGGCAGGAAATGGCTACCATGGGAACCCTCGGAGCACTTGCCGGTACTAATGCCGCTGGTCCGTGGAGCGGTACCGGAAGTTCCGCAGGGAGTAACGCTGCATTCTGGGGTGTTGCAGCTGCTGGTACTGCCTATCTGGCCAACAAGGGCGGCAAGGTTTCCGAAGCCCGAATTCAGTTACAGTTGGCTCTGCAATCAACTACAGATGGAAAAGTTATCTGGACCAATCGTATTGAAGTAGCCGTTGCTCCAGAAACAGCCTTTGATCGTTCGGACGACCAACATCTGATGGCCAAGGCACTTGAAGAAGCATCGATGGCACTCATTGCTGATATGGGACGCACCGTTTTTGGCGTTGAACCTCCGCCATCGATTCTGATAACCGCTGGAGCAAATAATGCTCCTTTGGAAGCATTACCGCCTCTTGATGACAGCGCCCCATTTCCACCAATGAAAAAAGAATAATTTACTAGTGTAACTGCGGTTCATAATTGAACCGTTTGTAATAAAAAAACTTATTAAACCCTACAAAAGGAGATTCACATGAAGACTGCAAAGATTATTGGAAATCAGAAAGGTTTTACTCTTATCGAGCTTATGGTTGTAGCTGTTATTCTGGCAATTATTTCTGCTATTGCTGTGCCTATTTATAATGGATATAAGAAGGAAGCATATGCACAAGAAGCTTACACCACCTTAGCTATGATGGCAGACTCTTGCCTTGGTAAAATCGCGAAATTTGATGAACTTGGTGGTACAATAGGTACTGTTGCTGTAGCTGAAGATACTGAACACTTCACATTCACTGCTGCCTGTAGTAGTGCCGCCGGAGCATTTGGTGCCGCAGGGAGAGGAGTTGATGGAATGGTGGCAGGAGATACGTTGTCTATTGCTTTAGATCTAACGACTACCCCAAATAGCAAAACATTTGGTGGAACGCTGTATTAATCCCCCTTGGTCATGTTCCATGATATAACAGCATGGGACATGACGGTTTCTCCACAGCAGGTACCCACTCTCCTAAAAATCATTCTAGTAATAAATGGATTAGATCCAAAAGTCACTGAGTCTATCTGAGTGTCAATCTACCATTCAAACTTATTAGAATTCTATTAGCAAAACAGATAACGTTAAACTAAAAAACTATGCAGCACCCTGATAACCAAGAAGGCTTCACCCTTATTGAACTCTTGCTGGTGGCAATAATATTGTCAATAGTATCCGCAATTGCTATTCCCATCTACAAAGGATACCGCAAAGAGGCTCATACCCAAGAAGCATATATCGCATTATCAATTATGAGTGACATTTGTATTTCAAAAGTTCAAAAGTCAATTGCAGCGGGTGGGAATATTGGAACGGTTGTTAGCTTGCCTCCTACAAAACATTTCTCCTTCGAAGTATTATCTTGCAATATAGATAAGGGAGAAATTGTGGCGACTGGTTTAGATATCGATAATATGAAAGATGAAACACTTATTATCGACATTAAACCTTCAGCAGCTCCTCCAACAAAAAACCTAAGAGGCACTCTTTTTTGAATGCAAGTCAGTTGTATCCGGTTAAAAAACTACAAATGTTTCATTCTCATCCAGCAATGTCTTCCAATAAAGGGTTCACCCTACTCGAAGTTCTGGTTGTTGCCATAATCATTGCCCTACTCGCACTTATCGCAGTTCCTTACTACCTCGAATATAAGCAAGAAGCCATGGCTCAAGAAGCATTTCTTCAACTCACTGAATGGGGTGACATGTGCATACTCAAGGCCATCCGATCCTATGAAACCACCCCTGAAGATGAAGAACCGACCTACCCTCAGCCACCGGAAAAACCGGAAAATGGTCAATACTTCTACTACAGCCATAACTTTGGAACAGTTGAGAATGTAATTCTTACAGCAAGGGGAATAAAAGGGGACCTGACCAATAAAACCCTGAGTATCCATGTCCGAGTACACAACGGTTACCCATCAAAACGTTTTGGTGGATCATTATTTTAGTTTTACCTGGAGTTCTCTCTTCATTGATTTTCTACGTCAACTCTTAGTCAGTCAGCCTTTACGCAGAGTTAAATATAAACAAACTTTTCTAAATATCGCTTAAGCAAACCTGAACAACACCTCGAACAGAATTACAACAATACAGTGCCGTGGCCCGTCGAAGGTCTTTAATGGTGAGTTGTTTTTCCTGAAGAGGAACAGAAGCATCAGACAAGAGTTTGCGACGCATGGTTCCGGCAAGCACCCCGGAGGAGACTGGAGGAGTAAAATAATGTCCGTCAATGCAGGCGATAATATTTGAAATACAGCCTTCGGTTAGTTCTCCACGTTCATTCAAAAAAATTATATCAAAAAGAGATTCATTCTGAGCTCGCGCGAACTCCTTCTGAAACAGATCCCGCTTGTTGGTCTTATGGAAAAACCAGAGCGAAGAAGAATCCACATTTTCATCTGAAAGAGCAATACAGGGGAGCTTGTTATGGGTTTGAGGCAGGTTTACCGGCATGCTTCGTAACTGTGGAGCATCACAGGAATGAGTTATTATTTCGATTGTACCGTCTTTTGCCAAGGTGAGTCGAACCCTGCGACAGGTATTCTTGGGATCAATTTTCTTTTTATTACGATTGAGGGTTTCCAAAACATCTTCTCTGGAAAAATTAAAACTGAAATAGTCAGCAGATCTTTGCAATCGTCCAAGGTGCTCCTCAAGAAGCCAGTACCCACTTTCTGGTTCTAAAAGAAGCGTTTCAATAAGAACAAATTCAGAAACCGGTTTGGTAAGAAAATGAGCTTTCAAAAGACATTCCTCCCATTCCTGTTCCGGATCTGAATCATGCACAATTCCCGAACCAATTCCCATTTCCCCTTTCCCACCTGCTATTCGAATGGTACGGATGGGTACATTAAAGACAGCATCACCACCGGGGGAGAAATAGCCTATTGCCCCGGTATAAACGCCTCGTGGAGATTCTTCCAGCTCACGAATAATTTCCATGGTTCGTATTTTAGGCGCTCCGGTTATAGATCCACAGGGAAATAATGCCCTTAATACCCCTTGAATTCCTGCTGTTTTCAAAACACTTTTATCGGTATCAGCAGTAATCGTAGATGTCATCTGCAGCACACTCTCATAGCGTTCCACATCAAAGAGCGATCTGGTATTCACCTGTCCTTGTCCAATATGATGACTAAGCCTACCAAGATCATTACGAAGCAGATCAACAATCATCACATTTTCGCTGCGATTTTTGGGATCTTTTTTAAGAAGCTCACAAAATGTAGTATCCTCATCCCAATCACGACCACGTTTCATCGTTCCCTTCATGGGCCGAACCCTAACGGAATCTTCACTCACACGAAAGAACAGCTCCGGAGAAAGAGAGAGAATATGCTCCCCTCCAAGACGCATCATGGCACCATAGGCAACAGATTGATTACGGCGAAGATCACGATAAAAGGTTTCGGGAGAACCTGAAAAATCAAAGAGAAGCTTTAAAGTGTAATTTACCTGATAGGTATCTCCTGCAGCGATATATTCTTTGATTCGTGCGATTGCATCAAGATAGTTTGTCTTTGACTGACTGACTCTTGGATTATCAACAGAAAAATCAGACGGCGTTATTCCATAGTCAGAAAAAGGAAAATTTGTCTCCCCACTTTCATGGTTAAACGTATACACCTCCTGAAATACTCCAAAAGATGCAAGGGGTGATTTCCCTGGGATTTGTGATGGTAGTATCGCTGCAACCCGTGGCTCAAGCAGATAACCAAACTCGTAACTCATCCAGCCAGCGAGATACTTTCCATCGGCCAGCGTCTTCTCCAGAAGAGCGACATAGGCTGCAGGATCATCTCCCTGGAAAAACTCCAGACGTGTTTGCGGCTCTAAAAAGAGAAAAGAATGCTTGTTTTCCGCATCTACCCGGGCGGTATCAAGAAAAATATACTCTTCTGTTTTCTGAACAATAGCGAGAAGAGCGTCTAATTGCTCATGTTTCAATAGCCTCATGCACCCACTTCTATCAATTCAAGGTAGAATTACCAAGAAAAAAATCGTTACAGCCAAGAATCTCCCTACTCAATTGAATGCTATTCTATACTTGCAACAGAGGGAAAAATATTATATAATATTAGATTCTGCGTTATTATTCCAATGTGAATTATTATTCAGCCGACAAGGCCTTGAGCCTTTAACGCTGTCAATACAATTTTATCACCTGCATTTTACAAGGAGGCCCTATGTTAATTAAGGACTGGATGGCAACCACCATACTTACTGTGGATGCCAACACCTCGGTCATGCGAGCTGGACGCACCATGAAAGACAACAATATCAGGCGATTGCCTGTTGTCTCCAAAGGAAAACTAGCAGGTATAATCACGGACCGGGACCTGAAAGAGGCATCGCCATCGTCTAAAACAGACATGGATATGCATGAGATGTACTACCTTCTTTCTGAAATGAAAGTACAGGATGTTATGACCGAGGCGCCCATTCGTTTAAGCCTTGATGACACCCTGGAAAAAGCAGCACTCGTTATGCTGACTGAAAAGATTTCAGGTCTGGTCATTGTTGATCAGGAAGACAATCTTGTGGGTCTGCTCTCTGAATCCGATGTCCTTCGTGGCTTTATTCATGCCACTGGTATTCAGGACGGTGCCTTTCAGATCGTTATGGATATGTCCGATGCCGGCGGTTCCGTTTCTCAGCTTATTGATGTCCTGCGCCAGAATCGTGCCAGAGTCCTTTCAATTCTGACTTCTTTTGATGATGCACCTGCCGGAGCAAAGCGTGTTTCCGTTCGTATCATGCCCTATAACGGAGAAGTTGAAGATCTTGTCAAAGAACTTGAAGCCATGGAAGGCTATGTAATTGTCAGTCAGGGGATCGACGATCTGAAAAACTTACCAAAAAAATAGCAATGGCAGCGTAAGTCTTACGAAACCATTTTTATATAGCAGTTTTGAACAGTAACAAAAAAACAAATACCAAACGGTACTTATAAACAACAAAGGAGAATTACCTATGTCGAGAAAAATGGTCACAATCGATGGTAACCAGGCTTGTACCCATGTAGCCTACGCCACAAGCGAAGTTATCACCATCTACCCTATTACACCTTCTTCACCAATGGCTGCTGAGGCTGACACCAAAGCAACCGGAAACCAGGAAAACATCTGGGGTTCCATTCCAGTGGTTACTCAGATGCAATCAGAAGGTGGCGTTGCAGGTTCTCTGCACGGCTCTCTTTCTACAGGTGTACTGTGTACCACTTTCACCGCATCTCAGGGACTTCTCCTGATGCTTCCAAATATGTATAAGATTGCAGGTGAGCTTACCCCCACCGTCTTCCATGTAACAGCTCGTTCCATCGCGGCTCAGGGACTCTCCATCTTCGGTGATCACGCTGATATTTACGCTGCACGCCAGACCGGTTGGGGTATGCTCTGCTCCCAAAACGTTCAGGAATGTATGGATATGGCCCTGATTACAACTCAGGTATCCCTTGCTTCACGTATTCCTTTTATTCACTTCTTTGATGGTTTCCGTACCTCCCATGAAATCCAGAAAATTGAAGAACTGACAAATGACGATATGGCTACAATGATCGATGAAGATAATATCATCGCCCATCGTAATCGCGCTCTTACTCCAGATCGTCCAACCATCCGTGGTACTGCTCAGAATCCTGATGTTTATTTCACAGGTCGTGAGACTGTAAATAGCTTCTATGCAGCCACCCCGAAGATTGTCCAGGACACCATGGACAAATTTGCTGGGCTTACCGGCCGTCGGTATCATCTTTTTGATTACTACGGATCACCCGACGCAACAGATGTAGTTGTTATGATGGCATCCGGTTGTGAAACCGTTTCCGCCACCATCGATCACCTTGTCAGCGAAGGCAAAAGCGTTGGTCTGGTAATCGTTCGTCTTTTCAGACCTTTTGACTGTAAAGCAATGGTTAACGCTCTTCCTTCATCCGTTGAGCGCATCACCGTTATGGACAGAACAAAAGAGCCAGGATCTGCAGGCGAGCCACTCTATCAAGATGTTCGTACCGCAATAGGTGAAGCCACCGAATCCAACAGTGCTGCTTACCAGCCACTGATTCTTTCCGGTCGTTATGGACTTGGTTCTGCCGAGTTCACCCCCACCATGGTTAAAGCAATATTCGACAACATGGAAGCAATGGCTCCTAAGAACCATTTCTGTGTTGGTCCAAATGATGACGTTGCCGGAACCAGCCTTGCTTACGATCCCGATTTCTCCATCGAAGGTGATGATGTTTACCGTGCCATGTTTTACGGTTTAGGATCTGATGGTACCGTTGGTGCAAACAAAAACACCATTAAAATCATTGGTACTGAAACTGATAACTCTGCTCAGGGTTATTTTGTTTATGACTCCAAAAAATCCGGTTCCATTACCACCTCCCATCTGAGATTTGGTAAAAACCAGGTTATTGCTCCTTACCTTATTAATAAGGCCAACTTTATTGCATGTCACAACTTTACCTTCCTTGATCAGTACGACATGCTTCGTAACCTTGACGAGGGTGGAACCTTTCTTCTTACCACCGGATTCAATTCAAAACAGATCTGGAAAGAACTACCAAACAGTGTCCAGAAAGACCTCATCAATAAAAATGCACAATTCTATATCATTGATGCACTTGCGCTTGGTATAGCTCTTGGTCTTGGTGCCCGCATCAATATGATCATGCAGACTGCCTTCTTCCTTATCTCTGGTATCATCACCGAGAAAGAAGCAATTGCTGCCATTAAGACTGCCATCAAGAAAACCTATGGCAAGAAAGGCGAGAAAATAGTGAAGATGAACTATGACGCCGTTGATGCTGCTGTGAAAAATATTGTTAAGGTTAAACTTGCAAAATCCACAGACGGTCATGAAAAACCACCAATCGTTCCTGCATCTGCGCCTGAATTTGTAAGAAATGTCACCGCAAAGATGATTGAAGGAAAAGGCGATCAGGTTAAAGTTTCAGAGATGCCAAATGATGGTACATGGCCAACAGCTACCACCCAGTATGAGAAACGTAACATCGGTGTTAATGTACCTGAGTGGCTCGAAGAAAACTGTATCCAGTGTGGTCAGTGTTCTCTCGTTTGTCCTCATGCTGCAATTCGTATGAAGATCGGTAAAATGGTCAAAGCTCCAAAGGGTTTCAAAACCGTTCCTGCCGTTGGGAAAGCTTTCAAAGGTTCCAAATTTGCCATCCAGGTCTTTACTCAGGATTGCTGTTCATGTACCCAGTGTATGGATGTGTGTCCTGGTAAGAAGGGCAACAAAGCACTGCAGATGGTTCCAAACTCTGATAAAATTCGTACCGCTCAACTGAAAAACGTTGAATACTTCCTGGCACAGCCTGAGGTTGCTCCAGCTGATGTTAACCCTGCAACAATCAAGGGAAGCCAGCTGCTTCGTCCACTGTTTGAATTTTCCGGTGCGTGTGCCGGTTGTGGTGAGACTCCATACATCAAACTTGTTACCCAGATGTTTGGTGACAGAATGCTGATCGCCAATGCAACCGGTTGTTCTTCCATCTATGGTGGTAACCTGCCAACAACTCCATATTGTAAACGTGAAGACGGACGCGGACCTGCATGGGCCAACTCTCTTTTCGAAGACAATGCTGAGTTTGGTCTTGGTATGCGTGCATCTGTTTCCAAACTTGGTTCTCAGGCTACAGAGCTGATGGACAAGGCAGTTGCTGAAAAACTTATCACCAAGAAAATGGCAACTGATATTAACAAAGCTGTTCAGAAGAGCCAGATTGATATAGAAGCACAGCGTGACCGTGTCGCTAAGCTCAAAGCCAAGCTTGATGAAGCCGGTGACAATGTTATCGCTAAACGTCTACTTGGTTGTGCTGATTACCTTGTGAAGAAGTCAGTATGGATCTTCGGTGGTGACGGTTGGGCATATGATATCGGATATGGCGGACTGGATCATGTTCTTGCTTCCGGCGAGAATGTTAATGTTATGATCCTTGATACCGAGGTGTACTCCAACACCGGTGGTCAGATGTCTAAATCTACTCCTCGTGCTGCAACTGCTCAATTTGCTGCAGGTGGTAAGAAGATGCCTAAGAAAGATATCGGTATGATCTTCTCCACATACGGAAACGTTTATGTAGCGAAAATCTCCATGGGTGCCAATCCAACTCAGGTTGCAAAAGCAATTGCAGAAGCTGAAGCGTATGATGGACCATCCCTTATCATCGCATACTCACACTGCATCAACCATGGTATCAACATGACTCAAGGTCTGCACCAGCAGAAGAAGGCCGTACAATGTGGTCACTGGCCACTGTATCGCTACAACCCTGACCTTGAAGATGCAGGCAAGAATCCTCTTTCCATTGACTCTAAAGAGCCTACAATGACTTTTGAAGAGTATGCAATGGGCGAGAACCGCTACCGTATGCTGAAGATGATGAATCCTGAGCATGCTGATGAGCTTATGGCTCAATCTCAGAATGATGTTACCAAGGGCTGGAAGTTTCTCCAGGCTAGAGCAGCAGCCCTCGAACCTGAGAAATAACAGCTCAACAGCACCCCATTTTCGTCCGTTTCAGTCTTGGCGCATAGCTTCACTATTGCGCCAAAACAGAAACGAACGAACCTGGGGACACGGGAGTCTACGCTTACCCTGTTAAACTGTTAGACTCCGAAGGGAGCTAGCTTTTTAAAGAACAAAAAAAATGGGCCTTGGAAGAAATCTTCCAAGGCCCATTTTTTTATTCTTTTATTACAACTAACCCACAAGAGTTTTCCAGCGCGTCGCCACGATGAGATTGGCCACACTCATAATAGTAAAGCTATATGAGTGTGGCCAATCTCATCGTAGTGGCGTGCTGGGGAGCTCTTACTACCTACAATTCCGGATCGATCTCCTCACCGCGGGATTTTTTGATCTCTTTGTATGCCTCTATGGACTCAGTCACGGTGTCGTTCTGTTTCTGATTCATCTCTTTTACTTTCTCCTGAATCTTATCCTCTCGAATAGACAAGCCTTCAGCTCCAAAAAGAACATTAGCAAGATATTTAAAAGAGAATAACATCAGTTCCACATCATCATTGGTGATCTTCTCAACCGTTTCATCATCGATGATATAGGTATCAAGAAAGGAGCTTTCAAGAATAAATCTTCGAAAATGATCAAGATCAGTGGAGGTCATAAAGAACATACGTTTGGCCTGCTCAGAAAGGGACGCCTGAGGACCAAAGGACTTGCGACGCATAACCAGACGCAACCATTCCTTATTCATCTCATCGCGAACATCAACGCCCTGATCCTTACGCCACTCGGCAACAGTCCATTCCTTATCCTCTAAAAAGCCCTTGCAGTGATCTTCTTTTACGATGAAGAAAAACTTTTCTCCATCCTTATGATCTCCACCTTCACCCATACTACCACCGCCCTCATGAAAATCAGCCATTCCTACGGGATAATAACGGCACGCCGATGGACGATCGGTGTACACAGTACAGCCCTCCGGAGTAACAAAAGGACATTTGTTTTCATCGTCCTCACGAAGCTTAAGAGCAACACCCGGCATATCCGTTTTTTCAAGATAAACAGGGGTCGTATATTTTTCAAGAAACTCATGTGAAGGCATATCTAAGCGAGTTTTAAGCATTAAGATATCATAAGGAGTAAGAACAATCTTAATGCCACGGCAACAGGCCGTGAAGCATTCAACATCCGGATGACAGCGGAATTTTATCTTAGACTCCAGAGTCAACTTTCTTGGGAGAATATTGGAAGGATTCAGCCCCTTACCAAACAGCGTTTTTTCTTTACCTGACATATCTTGATCGCTCATTCCATACACCTTTTATCGTTATATTATATCGTTGTATCTCTTAGAAGAGAATGAATTCCTATTCATTGAGATCATATAGTAAACACATAGCTGGTCACTGTCAAACGTATTTCCCATAAGCTTTCTGGCATTTCATAATATCCTTAACTTTTATTCAAATTCCTTGCTGTTTACTGGAAACATACGTATAGTCGACCTCTGGATTTAACAGACTTCTTATTCTTTATTTGGATATATTTGTATGAAACTTTTTGTTCGCCCCGTAGATTTTTCCAGAGTTCATACTCTGGTTTATCACCTCCCCAAAGGCCCTGCTATAACCCTTCCCCCGGATGGACTCGAGGAATTTCTTGAGCTTGAGCTCAATACCGGTCATATCTGCGACACCTCCGACATCGATGGTGTGGTGCATTTATTTCCAAAAGGAAATGCCTGATCATCTATTAGCACTGCACTCGGATGGACACATCCATACCAAATACTGCCATCACGCCACAGGTGAGATGGAGGAATATGTTCTAAGCGGTATAGCTGCCGGTTTAGATGAAATAGTCTTTCTTGAGCATATGGAAGCCGGAGTTCACTACTTTGAGTCTACCTGGCTCACCGAAGATGATTTTGACCTCTATTTCAGCGAAGGAGAGCGGCTGCGGGAAAAATTTAAGGATCGTATAAGAGTTTCACTTGGGGTTGAAGTTGGCTACAGCCAAACTCATAAAGAGGAACTGCTTGAGCGTCTTGCAAAAAGAACGTGGGATAGGATAGGCATATCGTACCACTTTATGCCGGTACCTGAAGAAAAGTATCACCTGAATCTGGTAAGCAGGAAAAAAAGTAATATTCTCGCCATTGAAGCTATTGGCTGTGAAAAAGTTTTGAATGAGTATTTTACTCGGCTGACCGAGGCGGTTGCAGTGCTTCCCGGCACGGTGCTTTGTCACCTGGATGCTGCCCTTCGTTTTCAACCTGATATCACAATAGACAAACGCCACCGGAAACAGATCAGGAAACTTCTTGAAGCCGTAAAAGAAAAAGAAATGGCACTGGAAGTAAATACTTCAGGTTTTAGTATCAGAGGAACTCCATTTCCCGCCCCTTTTATTATACAAGATGCACTAGAACTGGAGATCCCTCTGCTACCAGGATCTGATGCCCATAAACCTGAAGACGTGGGAAGACACTTTGAACTGCTTAAAACTTACCTGCAAACAGCCTAAGGTAAGGTATTCTATTACAGATACTCACTCATAGCTTCTTTTAATGATTTCGCATTAAAAGGCTTCTGTATGACTTTATTTACTCCCGCTACATAGGCCGCATCATTATCATTGGCCTCATTCTGAGTCGTTACCATAATAATTGGCAATTCTTTGGGAGTATATGTCTTACGGATTTCTGCCGCCATCATTACTCCCGTGATCTCTGGCATATTCAAATCGGTAAGTACCATGGCCGGCTTTTCGTTTTGCAGCCACTCAATAGCTGATGCCGGAAATTCAAAAAGAACCGGCTCAAAACCAAGCTCATGAAGTGTTGCCTTGTAGATATTGAGAATCATACGGGAATCATCAACAGCCACCACCTTAACCAGATTTGTAACCTCTTCACCACCTTCTATTTTACTCGCAAAACTATCAAATCCCTTTTCTACAAGTAACTTCGCGTAGTGTTCCTTTGTATCCTTATGTGCATGAGGAAGATAGATAAGAGCCAATTCCTGAAAAAAGTCCTCTCCGGCAAGACTTACAAATACTTTATCCACCTGGGCATTTACTAGAATCTTCGTAATGTGCCTTGCTTCCTCATCCTTACTGCGAAGAAGGTTTTTAATTCCAGCTGTTAATATTTCCGAATAATTCTGATCAATGGCCTTTGCTGCTGCCACACACACATGATCTTCTGCGTCGGTAAGTCCTGCTGTTAATGTATAGGCACCTTTTCGCAGTGGAAGAAGAGCAAGAGCTTCATATGCGGCAAAACGAACATTGGCACTCTTAGGTTCTCGGCCAAGCAGTTTCCTGATTGGCATAATGGCAGACTCATCACCGATATCACCAAGAACATTTAAGGTGTGAATGATAAAATCCGGATCATCCTGAAGGAGATTTTCTATAAGGTTTGGTACAGCTTTCGCTCCAATTCGCACCAGTTCCTGTTTGGCATAGATACGCATGTGAGCATAATGAGATGCCAGAGTATCATTGAGTTTCTCAAGTGAGACCGGATCCTGAACGTCGGCAAAGATAGAAAGGATCATATAATCCATTTCATTATCCGTTCCCATGCGCTCGGAAAGTCTATGCATGGCAGATTGTGTTCCAACCTGCCCAAGAGCATGAATAGCCGTAATAATCAGATCCCGGTTTGCAGCATAGAGATAATCGGTGAGCGTGTTAATTGCTTGAGGATCCCCAATCATCCCCAGGGTCTCAATAATCAGGCTGATTTCAGGTTCATCCTGTGAATTGGCTACCAGATACAAGAGTGCAGGAACGGCCTCTTCAAACCGCAGTTCACCCGCTACATGAATTAAATGTGTTTTATCCTTAATTGACGGATCTGAAAGAAATTCAATGAGTAGTTCAGGGTAGGCTAGAAGATTTGAAAGCAGTGTTTCCTTAATAATGGGCAGATCATCGGCAATGCTTACATGCTCAGTCATTAAGTGAAGAAGGATTGGCACGGTAAATCGTACGTCACCACGTGACAATTCATAGATTAGCCTATTCTGAGTTTTCATATCCACATCGGGAAGATGCGCTAGAACAAGTTTGGTTTTCAGGGTATCCCCAGTTTGTATATTGTCCCGAACCTCTTCAATCATGTGTTCTGTATTTAAATCAACCATGTAATATCCTCAACTAAAGTCAGCATTATGTAACACATATTCATCCATACCCTGAAAAAATATTTTTTCGACAAAGAACCTATTGATTACCTGATACAAAATTAGAATATCACAAAAGCTAGAATGATGTCTAGAAGGTTGTTAGAGAATTGACATTATTTGGAAATAAAACAGGAAAGCAGAGAGGAGTCTTTGCAGGAAAGGACAAATATCCTCTCCTGCAAAGAGATAAAAGATACCGCTATTTACCAGGATACCAATCAATTCCCATACGACGGAGCATATTGAAGCCACCACTCAGCACAAGAGTATTTTTGATATCAACACTGGTTAAAAAGCTCTGCATTTCAAATGACCTGGTGCCAGCATCACAAAGAATAATAAGTTTTTTATCCTGAGGTAATTCTTTATAACGTGCCCGAATTTCATTATATGGAATAGCACACCATTTATCAGTTCCATACTTTTCAACAAATGGTCCAGCTTCTATAGGGTGCCTGATATCAAGTGCAATCCAATCGGGTTCGGTTGAAAAGTCATCCATCCATAAGAGGAACGAATCAAGACTTGTCTTATGCAATCTGCCATCACAGAGGTTATCTGCCACATAGGCCAGTGCATTAATGGAATCGATTGCTGCCGAGAATGGTGGAGCATAGGCCATCTCAAGAGTTCCGAAATCATCAATAGTGGCACCCATTGTAATATAAGCCGCTGCTGCATCAATCCGTGCAGATATTCCATCACCCATGGGACCAAATCCCTGGAGACCGAGAACTTTTCTGGTTCTGCGATCAAATACCATCTGAAAACAAACTATGGATTCCGTTGGAAAGAAATGAGCACGATCAGATGGTGCAGTAAGAGCAACGTCAGCATCAAAACCCTCTGCCAAAGCCACTTCAAGGCTCAACCCTGTAGCTCCAATACAAACATCAAAGGCCTTCATGATAAAACTTCCGACAGCACCTTTAAAGGTGGATGGAATACCGGCCATATTATCTCCGACAACCCTTCCCTCCTTATTAGCTAAAGAACCCAGTGGGGCATAAAATTTCTTTCCGGAAACAAGGTGCATGACTTCAACACAATCGCCCGCTGCATAAATGGAAGGATCAGAAGTTTGCATTCGTTCGTTAACAACAATTGCACCCATGGGAGATGTCTGTAGACCAGCTTCAACGGCAATTTCAGAGCGTGGCCTAACGCCTGCTGCCATAATTACAATATCAGCCTCAAGGGTGCGGTTTGGAGTACGTAAACCGGTAACTTTTCCATCTTCTCCGAGAATCTCAGTAGCACCTTCACCAAGGAAGACATCAACTTCGTTATCAAGCATATGCTTGGTAAGCATTGCGGCAAGCGGTTTATCAACAATACGTGGCAATACCTGGGGCATAAATTCCACAACGGATGTCTCAACTCCCCAAAGGTCCTTAAATGCCTCGGCCATTTCAAGACCAATTGCACCACCACCAATAACCACAGCTTTTCCTACTTTTCCCTTGGCAATACGATCTTTAATCTCAATGGCTTTATGGAGATCTGAAATAGTAAACACACCATCAAGATCTGCTCCTGGAATGGGTAGGACAAAAGGACGGGAACCGGTGGCAATCATCAGAGTATCATAGGGAATTTCCTCTTCTGCCCCCGTTGCAACATTTTGTACTTTTACCGTTTTTTCTTTGCGGTCAATTGCCATGGCTCTGGTACCGCTCTTAACAACAACGCCCTTGGCATCCTTAAAGAAATCCTCATTTCGAACCATGTGAAAGCTGGTGGATCGCAACTCAGCCTCATCGGAAACATCTCCAGAAACATAATAGGGTATCCCACAGCCACCGTACGAAAACAGTGTGTCCTTATCAATAATGGTAACTTCGGCATCCTGCATCAATCGTTTTACCCGGCATGCTGCTTTTGGTCCTGCTGCAACACCACCCACGATTACTATTCTTGTTCCCATTTTTCACAATCCTCCGAATATAGAAATTATCTGTATTAAATACTATTTAACGAAAAAACGATATGGACAAATGAACAGTAAAACAGGGAAAATTACAAGAAGAAAAGGCTCAAAGGGTTTTACTTGACGTTGGTTAGGCAATCCAGCACCAGACGCTGCCTATCATCAAAAAGACGGCGGCTAATCAGCCAGATTGCCGTCAACACGCCAAACCCGGTTCCGGCAGCAATCAGGAACATAATCAGGATCTGGTATTTTACGGCGTCCAGAGGGCTTGATCCCCCAAGAATCTGTCCTGTCATCATGCCCGGCAAACTCACAACTCCCGCGGCAGCCATAGAATTTATAATGGGAATCATACCAGTACGCATACAATCACGCCTGATTTCTCCGCTTGCCTCCTGCCAGGTCTGCCCCAGCAATAGGCGTTGCTCCACCATACCACGCTGATTATACATCTCCGTCGTCAAACGATCCGATGCTAAAGAGACACCGTTCATTGTATTACCAAGAAGCATTCCAAGCATGGGAATAGCATACTGGGGGGTATACCAGGGATCAACGCCCACCATCACCGTAAGGGCCAGAAAGGTAACACTAAAGGAAGACACCAGCATGGAACCGGTACTGATAAGATATCCTGTTGTTCCACGCAGTTTTCGTTTCTGTCTCGCTCGAACCTCATACCCTGCCACTAGAAGCATACAGATCGACATAATAGCGACCAGAACAAAGTTATCACTGGCAAACAAGACCTTGAGCACCATACCTATAAGCAGCAACTGCACGGTCATCCGTATGCCGGATATTACTATTCGTTTTTCAAGGCCAAGTCCAATACGAAGACTTGTTGCCGCAAGCAGTAACAGAAGAAAGGCAGCCAGTGAAAGATCAACGCTTGAAAGCGATATCACGTTCATATTGCAACCTCCTCCTTAAAGCCTTCGGTTTCAACCCTGTATACTTTTCCAGCCACCCTGAAAAGCTGCTCAATATCGTGACCGACCCATAAACAGGATATCCGCTGCAAAGAACACCTTTCGGCAAGAATTTCTTCAACCACACTGACCATTTTTTTATCTAGCGCTGAAGTCGGTTCATCAAGAAGCAGTACTCGTGGTCGATTAATAAGTGTACGAATCAGGGAAATACGCTGCCGTTCTCCTGTTGAAAGTCTACTAATCTGCCAATCCATGATATCTCTGGAGAAGCCTACTTTTTCCATAAGTTTTGTGCATTCAGTCAGATCACTGCTAGTATCAAAATGAGCACCAACACTGTCGTACCACCAGAATGATTCTGCAGGCAGCATGGCCACCATTTGCCTCCAAACAGGTGGGAAAAAGGAGTCACAAAGCTTCCCATCTAAAGAACAACTTCCTTTATGGGCGATCACATCGGCCACTGCTCGCAGTAACTGGGTTTTACCAACACCTGATCGTCCAGTCAGCCCGATGCAGGCGCCAGGTTCTACAGCAATAGTATATGGCCCATTATCAAGAAATGACACCCCGGAAAGGGACAGGCCACGTTGCCGTCCCCTCTTAAGGGAGGGTGATTGTAAAGATACTTCCTTCATTTTCCTTTGAGCTCACTGCAATTGTACCATGATGCTGATCTATAATATTTTTAGTGATAGCTAAACCAAGGCCTGTGCCACGGTTTTTATCCGTGAAAAAAGGTTTAAAAATTTCAGCAATCTTTTCTTTACTCATTCCTATTCCACTATCCTGAATTGTAATAACAATGGAACCATCGGATTTTTGAATACCGGTGCTTACGCCCAACACACCACCGTCTGGCATTGCCTGGATAGCATTTACAAAGATATTCAATATGGCGCGATAAAAATGATCGGGATCAATGGTTTTTTGCCCAATTTCAGAATAAAAACTGGTTTCAAGGTCGATACTGTGTTGGATAAGTTCGGGCTTAATAAATTGCAGGGCCTGATTAATTGAATTATTAATATCGACTGGGACCAGCCGCACTTTTTGAGGTCTTGCAAAATCGAGAAATTCCAAAACAATATTGTTAAGGCGTGTGGTTTCAGCAACTATTATTTCAGCAAGGTTTTCATTTCCAGGAGCAACCTTTTTAATCCTCTTAACAAGAATCTCGGCAGTCGAACGAACAATCCCCAACGGACTCTTGATTTCATGGGAAACCGTTGCCACCATGGTTCCCAAGTGCGCTAGCCTCTGAGCATTGTTTAACTTTTGTTCAAGACCTAAACGCTCACGAACCCGTTCTTCCATGATCTTTCCAGCTCTACTGACAATAACCAGCAAAACAAGAAAAAGAATAAACATAACAAGTGATGAGACAAAGATAATCCTTCCCTGCAGACGAACGATCGCGGTGTATTCATTGGAAAGATCCTGGGTGATTTCGATCACTCCCATAATTTGCCCTTCACTGCTGGAATCGTCTCGAACCTGGCGAAAGGGAATAAAGGTCTTCAAGGTGCAATGTGCCCCTTGAGTTCCTGGAAAAAGATTCAATATATTGCCGCTGGAAGTTATCTGGGAATTTGCCTGTCCAATCAAGGATTTTTCATATTCAAGCCCTCCCATATTTTTCTTTCCAATCTTCTCTTCATCCGTCGAATAAGAAATAATATTCACATTGGAATCATAGATCGTCACTGCCTCCATCTTCATGGTTCGAGTGATATTCCTAACAATATGGTCAAGTCTTTGAAATTGTTCCGGATTAGAAAGGGCAATTTTACCGTAGCGAACAACAACCGGCAGTACAAAACCACGAAAAACCTGTTGATTCAGATTTTGAGCAAGAAGCAGTGAATACGCCTCACTTTGATGAAGCATAACAGTACGGGCATTATTAGAGATTACCCATGAAAGAAACAGAGTAAAAATTAAAATTACCCCAAGACTGGTAAAGGAAAAATACTTTACCAGCTGAAAAGGCATAAGCCCGGCACGCATTTGTTCCAGCTGTTCCGGATCATCAACTGCCATAAATTCAGGGTTTGTTTTTCCTTTTTTAGTCACCACACACCCCACATCGTCTACAGATGCTGGTATCGCATGCTACGGTCATTTTGGCCTTAAAACTCTTCTGATATTCATGCCACAGAAAGCTCTGTTCGATGGAGTGGTCAACACAATGCCAGGGAAAGTAATCATTTTCTTTATGGCGATAAATTGCAAAAAATTCAGGTAGGAGTTCTGCTTTGCGCATGGCCTGCTTCCAGGGCTTAAAGTCTCTGGCCATTATAGCAAGAACCTTTGCCAAACGACGGTCTCCACGGGATAAAACAGCCTGAAACAGTACATTTTCAGGTTTATCATGATTCATCCGGACATTTGGCTCCTTCTTCAAACCTTTCTTTAAAAAGTCTATTTTAGCTTTCAAAGATTTGATTGCAAAGGCCGCTGACCCAACGGAATGATCTGGAATATCTTCTCCACCAAAGGGATGGAACTGAAATGGCGTCCAGGGTTTTGGCGTAAAACAGTTGACAGAGAGGGTTATTTCACAGAGTCTTCCTCTGGCTTTTCCTATGGGCAGCATCCGTTGCCGCACCTTTTTAATCAGCTCAAGCATTTCCTGCAGATCATCGTAGGTTTCGGTGGGAAGTCCGATCATAAGGTAGAGCTTTAACTTATATAAACCAACCTCGGCAAGACGCTCTGCAGCAGTAAGTATATCCTCCTCACTGAGATTCTTATTAATCACCATGCGTAGGCGCTCTGATGCACCGTCGGGAGCAATGGCCACACTCTTCAGACCGCTACTTCCAAGCAATTTCAATAAGGGTCCCGAAATACGATCTGCCCGCAGTGACGAAAAGGAGAGAGAACAGCCGCTTTCCAGAAGGTAGGATGAAAGGCTTTCAAGCTCTTCCTGAGCAGCCATTTCCATACCCAACAAACCAATGCGTCGTACATCGTCTCCACGTTCTTCAACGCCTTTAATAACTGCGTCGGCATCCCAGAGTCTAGGTGGGCGGTAAATAAAACCAGCCGCACAGAATCTGCAGCCCCGCGAGCACCCTCTGCCAAGTTCAGTCACATAGAGATTTGAAAACTCAGCAGCAGGACTAAGAAGCTGTGAATGTGCAGCCCTGGCGACACTGGGAACAGTCACCTTGGCAATGCGTACAGGAATTCCAGAGACAACTGGAACGGAATCAATCAGTCTGTTCGTCACATCATCATAAACAGGCTTATAGAGGCCTGGAACATAGGCACCAGCAATTTCTTTTTGAATACGAAGAAGAAGCTGCGAACGAGTCAGTGTATTCAGGGTTTCAGATAATAAAGGAAGAAGGGCTGGCAGAATTCCTTCAGCTTCTCCGAGCAGAAACAAATCGGTAAAAGGAGCCAGAGGCTCAGGATTCATAAAGGTTGCAACCCCCCCACCAATCACCAGAGGATTCCCTGCGGTAAGCAGATCATCCCTGCGATCTTCTGCAAAGAGAGGAACACCTCCGGCTAGCAGTAAACGGGCAATATTGACATAATCGTGTTCAAAACTAATGGAATAAAAAAGAAGCGAAAACTCTTCCAGCGGTCTTCCGGATTCAAAGGATCGAAGTGAGGATTGATTATCTTCTGGAACAAAAAAACGTTCGCAGACAATATTGTCAGGCGTATTCAGTAATGAATAGACGAGCTGGAAGCCAAGACTGGAAACACCTACCCCATATTTATTGGGATAGATAAGGGCGATGGGAAGTCGCCCGGTCCATTTTTTGAGATAGGTACCGCTTTCCTGCTCAAGGAGACTGGACTGCCTAGCACCCTTATGTGTCTTTTTGCTCCTGCCCAAATGATTTAGCCCCGGTAAAAAGAACGAAGCCAGAATAAGTGCTCCGACGAAATTATTTATGCTGAACAATCAGCAAATAATTATACCCCAAGAGCACTTCCTTCAGGGCGCGTGCAGTGGTCTGTCAATTGTCAGGTATTGGCAAATCACTGAACTGTAACTGTTCAGCTGAATAGTTACCTACTAATTAGCCTTTTTCCTCAAATAAGTAGGGGTTTCCATATATTCCTCATTCCAGGGTTTGTTATCCTTTTTGTTTTGGGAAGAATCGTTGGAAGAGATACCATGATTCTCGAATCCATTGAAATTTGAGGATGGAAAAATTGAGCTTCCTGGACGCTGATTCGGTGAAGCAGGAGTTGTACTACTAGGGCGAGAATTCTCATCTCTGCTTTCCGGAATAACAGGCTCCGACTTCGAAGGAGAAGTTACTCGAACCAGATCCTTTTTCTTCGGTACCGACTCTCCAACACCTGTAGCTATAACTGTAACATGCAGTTCATCGCCAAGCGCATCATCATACAACGCACCAATGACAACCTTGGCTTCATCATCAACCTTATCCTGAATAAGAGCCGATGCTTCCATAAACTCAGCCATGGTAAAAGATTCTTCCGAAGCGGAGATATTGATAAGCAAACCACGTGCACCATCAATCCCAACATCTTCAAGAAGTTGATTATCTATGGCACGATTTGCAGCTTCCGTAGCTCGATTTTCACCAACAGCAACGCCACTTCCCATAATCGCAGGCCCAACCTCACGCATAACAGTACGAAGATCAGCAAAATCTGCGTTCATAAGTCCTGGGACATTAATAAGATCGGTAATACCTTTAACGGCCTGAAGCAGGACCTTATCGGCCATACTCAGCATATCTGAGAGTTTGGAATTCTTCTGCATAAGGGAGAGCAGACGATCATTAGGGACAGTGATAATCGTATCAGCGTACTTACGCAGCGCTTCCCATCCTTGCTCCGCATTACGCATACGGAATTTCCCTTCGAAATGAAACGGTTTGGTGACCACAGCTACGGTCAAAGCACCCATTTCTCTGGCAATTTTAGCCACAACGGGAGCCGCTCCGGTTCCAGTTCCGCCACCAAGACCTGCGGCAACAAATACCATATCAGCGCCTTTAAGACTGTCGGTGATCTCATCTATGGATTCGAGTGCAGATTGCTCTCCAGTTTCAGGATCAGCCCCGGCACCCAGCCCTTTGGTAATTCCTGGACCAATCTGCAAGCACACATCGGCACGGGACGTATCCAGTGCCTGTTTATCTGTATTAGCAGTGATAAACTCAACACCCTGCAGGCGATCTTCAACCATCGTATTAATGGCATTTCCACCTCCACCACCAACACCGATGACCTTAACTACCGCAACACCTTCTGATTCAGCCATTCTAAACGGCATATTCTCTCCCATGTCCACGAAAAATGTCGCACCCAACTGCAACATTTCCATAAAATTTAAACAAATAAATCATAGCATTTACAACCTGTACCTGAAACATTTTTTTTCAAAAAACACAAAAAACCTACATTATTTTTCTCAGCCAATCCTTCATTCGGCCAACCATTGAGGTGTCACTATAGCGACTATCAGCCTGATGCTGCCTTCCATACATAACTAAACCAACTCCAGTGGTACAGCGTGGAGTATTTACTTCCCTCACCTTTCCACCTATTTGCGCTGGATAGCCAATCCGAACTGGCAGATCAAATATTTGCTCTGCAAGATCAGCCAGATTAGCAAGTAATGCCGTACCACCAGTTATAACAATACCGCCATTTATCCTGTTTTTCAGTCCACAGTTAATCAGATTTTGATTTACCATCTCCAGGATTTCAACCATTCTTGCCTGAACAATATCGACGAGTACCTTCTGAGTCACCTTACGTGGTTCACGATCACCAACCGTTGGCACATCCACCACATGATTAGGTTTGACCACCGATAAAATCGCACAACCAAAATCCTCTTTTAACCGCTCTGCGTCCTGCAGAGGTGTACGTAATCCCACCGAAAGATCATTGGTCAGATTGTGTCCACCAAGTCCAATTTCACAGGTGTGACGAATGGTCCCATCACAAAAGACAGCAAGATCAGTGGTTCCTCCGCCTATATCAAGAAGGGCTACCCCAAGCTCCATCTCATCTGCACTTAATGTTGCGTGGGCCGAGGCAATAGATTCAAGCACCATATCTGCGACCTCAAGACCTGCCTTATCACAGCAGGTATACAGATTGTGAACTGCAGCCATATCTGCCGTAACAATATGAACATTTGTTACTAGCCGAACGCCTGTCATCCCAAGAGGATTCTGAATTCCGGTATGATCATCCACCATATACTCCTGAGGAAGGACATGAATAATCTGCTGATTCTCAGAAATCTTCACCGTTCGCGCAGCAACAACCACATCTTCAACATCACTGTCCCGAATCTCACGACCATTTATCGCGAGTATCCCCGGACTGTTAAAGCCTTTAATATGATTCCCTGCAATTCCAACGTAGACACTGTGAAGATCACACCCCGCAGACGCCTCCGCCTGTTTTACTGCCTGGCGGATGGATTTAACGGTTGATTCTATGTTTACAACAACACCCTTCTTTAAACCAACAGAAGGAGCAGTACCAATGCCAATGATATCGACACCATCTTCAAAAACTTCCCCAACCACACAGCAGATTTTAGTGGTCCCAATATCAAGTCCAACAACAAGATCACCGGATTCCCGCTCTTCTTCCTGTTGCTCAAATTTCACTTCACTGATTTCTTCTGCTTCTCTCTCGTCCATTTTTCTACCCTGAATGATTTCGTGCTACTAAAACTTTATCTTTTTGATAATCCATACGAATATAAGCCACATTTTCGATTATGGCCTTTCCCTTTTTCTTGCGATACAACACCTTTAATACCCTGTGCAACTGAGAGAATTTCCTTCTTATCTCTCCTTTTCCAAAATATATAGGAAAAGGAGTCTGAACCAGATAGAGAATCAATTCGCCCTGGGCTGTAAAATGAATCTCCGAGATATTCTGGGCCGGTAAACTTGGATTATTCTCTCCGGCCAGTTCTAAAAACATTGCAGCTGAGGTAAGCAATTCCTTTTTTTCCGACTCAGTATTAAACGAATCAAGCCCTGTTATTACCGGAAAGTCTAAATCCTGCCCAACACTCACCGACGCAAAAGGAGCCCCCTTATGATTAATATATTGAAAACCTTCCTTGTCTTCCTCAGCAAGTAATGCCTGAGGTCTATATTCTTTAATCGAGACAAGAAGGCCATCGGGCCATATTCGTCGTATCTTTGCCTGTTCAACCCACGGATGAGCTTCAAGACGTTCTTTCATTTCCACAGGATGAAGCGTTAACATATTAATTTCATATGTTATACCAGCCCACTTCCTCAGTGACTTTGGGTTTGTAACTACACATCCACTGATTTCGATTTCATGGATACGAAAATAGAGCAAGTCACCAAAAAGCGTCTGCAAAGGACCAATAGTTAGAAAGTATCCTGCCACAAGGAGCACTCCTGTCAGCAGCACAACCCTAATCGGATTTCGATTTTCCTCAGCTTCTACATCCGGTAGAATTCCACCTTTTTTCTTTCCACGACCCTCTTTCCTGAACTGCCATTTTTCCCGCAAACTTTTCTTTTTTGGGGTTGACTCCAGATGTTTTGCCTTATACCCCTTCTGATTAATTTTTCGGGACAGAGCTGAGATACCATCCTCATTTTTTTTCTTTTTTCGAAACAAAGTAGTGACTCTGGCCAATAATGATTGTTTTTTCATTCTCTCATTACCCGTTTATAGAAAGTGTACTTCGGGAAAAAGCTGAATACCACTATCTTTTTTTACCTCTTCAGTAACAATATCCATAAGCTGGTACATATCTACAGCTGTTGCATCTCCTGTATTTACAAGAAAATTACCATGAACCGGAGAAACCATGGCCCCGCCACAGCATCTTCCCTTCAATCCCGACGCATCAATCAGGCGTCCGGCAGAATCTCCTGGAGGATTCTTAAAAAAAGAACCTGCATTTTTCTGTAGCTTTGGCTGTTTTTCTTTACGCCTGTGAAGATTTTCACGACAAGTCTCCCTTATCACCTCTTTCCCTCTCCGCACAAGATGTAAATCAACTGAAAGTACCATTCGCTTTTTATCGTTTATTCCCTGATTTTCCCATAGTCTATAACTAAAATTCAACTTTTCTTTTCCCAGAAATTCGCTACCGACAGCTTGAGACATCACAGCAACACCATCGACCACTGCTGCTATTTCTGTACCCATTGCTCCGGCATTCATAACTATGGCTCCACCCACTGATCCAGGAATACCCGTCGCAAATTCAAGCCCTGAATACCCACGATCAACACACCAGTTCAACAATTTTGCCAAACTGCAACCAGCCCCGGCCCGAATCGTAATTTCCTGTTCATCAGAATCTGATAAATCTTCGATTGCAGACAACCCCTTGCCAAACACCAGAACAACTCCTGCAAACCCTGCATCGGAAACGAGAATGTTGCTTCCCCTTCCGATAAGACGCCAGTCAAGATTATGATCAGTAAAGAAAATCAGCAATTCAGCCAGGACTTCTTTATTTTCGACGGTAACAAGAGCATCCGCTGGACCACCAATACCAAAGGAAGTATAGGGTGCAAGTGGACAGTCCCACAACACATTTCCCCTAGCGACGGTATCAAGCTTTGAACGAAGATTCTCTGCCATTATCATTACCGCTACTTTTTCTCCAAGAGCTTGACCAGGGCCTCACCCGCAAGAACAATATTACCAGCCCCCAAGGTTAGGACCAGATCATCTTCACGCAATTCCGGTAATAGAGCCTCTGCCAGATCGTCCACATTGGATGCAAATTTTGTTTTCCGCTGGCCATGTTTTTTAACTTCATCGAGCAGAATCTCACCTGAAATTTTGCCGTCTGGTATTTCACTTGCAGCATAGATCTCGGTCATTACGAGGTAATCCGCCTGATGAAAGCAGGTCCTGAATTCCTCAAGCAAAGCCAGGGTTCTGCTATACCTATGGGGCTGAAAAAGAACTACGAGTCGTTTTTCAGGCCAACCCTCTTTAATGGCTGCCAGAGTAGCTCTTATTTCAGTTGGATGATGTCCGTAATCGTCAATAACAGTTACCCCCCCCCCCTGCCCTTTCAGCTGCATACGCCGCTGTACCCCCTGGAAGCTTCCAAGTGCTTTACTTATTACTTCAAAAGGTATTTCCAATTCCAGACCAACGCAGATTGCAGCCAATGCGTTATACACATTATGCCTCCCTGCAAGCGACAAATCGACGGTTCCAAGTGGAGCCCCCTTAAAATGGATATTAAACTTCACCCTGCCATTGCCCGCCACGATCTGATCCGCCATAAGATCCGCTTGAGCCGTTAAACCATACGTTATCTTACGTTTTTTAATTCTTGGCAGAATGTCTGCGATATTTGCATCATCAAGACAGAGAATAACAGCGCCATAAAATGGAATTCTGTCTATAAATTCCAAAAATGTCGCCTTAATATGGTCAATATCCCTGTAATGATCCATATGCTCCAGATCGATATTGGTGACCACCTCAAGGACCGGTGACAGTTTCAGAAAAGAACCATCGCTTTCATCCGCCTCCGCTACCAGAAATTCCCCGTCACCAAGCTTTGCATTTCCGCCAAGACTGTCCACCTTTCCTCCCACAACAATGGTTGGATCAAGTTTCGCCTCATGCATCATCCAGCCTACCATGGAGGTTGTGGATGTTTTGCCATGGCTTCCTGCAATTGCAATTCCAAATTTCTTCAAGCGCATAAGTTCAGCCAGCATCTCAGCCCGCTGGATAACTGGGATTTCTGCCGCAAGAGCTGTAACAACTTCCGGATTATTATTTTTTATAGCAGAAGAAGTTACTACAACATCTGCCCCTTTTACCCATCTGCCATCATGCCCTTTGTGAATAATGCCACCGAGTGATGCAAGATTTCTTGTGGTTACAGAATCATTTAGATCAGAACCTGAAACTTCATAGCCAAGATTCAACAGAAGTTCGGCGATTCCGCTCATCCCAATGCCGCCAATACCTACAAAGTGTATTTTTTTTGTTTTGTTATACATAGTTATCAGGATTGTTTTGTTTTCGGTTTGCGGTTCAACAGAGCCAGGCACTCATCTACTATATGCTCTGCTGCCGTTGGAAATGCCCGATCTCGCATGGCCTTCTCCATTCCCAAAAGGAGTTCCGGATTTTGAATCAGCTTCGCAATATTTTCCGCTAACACTTCGGCAGTAAGATCTTTTTCGATAAACAGTCGGGCACCACCATTTTGAACATAATACTCAGCATTTTTTTCCTGATGGTTGTCAGCTGCATAGGGATAGGGAATCAAAAGAGCCGGTTTTCCCAAAACCGCAAGTTCTGCAAGGGTCGTTGCGCCAGCCCGTGATACTAATAAATCCGCTTTTTTATAGATCGCCGCCATATCCGTAAAAAACGGGGCAACGGTGGCATCGATGTTATACTTTTTGTAAAGAGCCTTAATTTTTTCAGCATCAGCAGGCCCTGTCTGATGAATTACTTGAACATTTTCCAGATCTGATAATCCAAGAGCAAACGCTCCACTCACAAGTTCGTTCACCCTATGAGCCCCTAAGCTTCCACCCAAAACAAGCAGCACGGTCTGCCTTTTATCTGAAGAATCTTTATTTTCAGCCAATTCTAGAATTGCACTCCGAACAGGATTCCCGGTAAGCACAGTCTTCTCTTTTGAAAAAAACTTTTCACTCCCCGGTAACGAGAGACATATTCGACTGACTATTGCACCAAGCTTTCTATTGGCAAGGCCTGGAATTGAGTTTTGTTCATGGATAAGCGTTGGTTTACCAAGAAGCCTGGCCGTTGCAACCACTGGGCCCGTTACATATCCACCAACTCCAACCACCAGATCTGGCTTAAAGCGCAGAATATGGTACATCGCCTCAAGACATGATACCGGCAACATCAGAATTCCCTGCAAAAGAGACCAGAGGTTCTTTCCTTTCAGGCCCTTCGAATGGATGAAGCATGTTGCATAGCCATATTGTTCAAGAGTTGTTTTATCCATTCGCCTTTTCGTTCCGACAAAGAGCACTTCACTTCCAGGCAGACGTTTACACATCGCCTCAGCCGTTGCAATAGCAGGAAACAGATGGCCGCCTGTCCCACCACCTGTCAGCATCAGTCGCACTGGTACCGTCATCGCTGCAACTCCTCATTCCCATCTGGCAGATCAAGCACTGCTTGCATAAAAACGTCACCACGATGTCCGTAATTATCAAACATATCAAAGCTTGAACACGCAGGAGCAAGTAATACCGTATCTCCTGATATCGCATCGCCTGCAGCAATATTAACAGCATCTTCCATGGAATCAGCCCGAGCAATATTTACATCCTGATCCATGGCGGATACAATTGCATCTGCAGCCTCACCTATTACTATCAATTCTTTAACCTTATCAAGGATCACCTCTTTGAGTATGCCATACTCTTCACCCTTATCACGACCGCCTGCAATAAGAAGAATATTTCCGGAAAAAGAGTTCAGGGCACTCAAGACAGCCCCCGTATTGGTGGCTTTGGAATCATTGTAATACTCAACTCCACCTCTGCTTTTCACATGCTGAAGACGATGCCTTGCCAGAGTAAAGCTCTTCAATCCTTTTTCTATATCGTGCTTACTGCATCCAAGAAGCGATACAGCAAGTACTGCGGCGCAACTGTTAAGCTTTCCGGTGTATGAATCAAGCACAGTATTTGCCAGGTTGTAGCTATCCACCCTGCCCTGCAAAGTAATGCCTACTCCATCATCGCTTATACGAGCTGCACATTCACTCTTGTCATCACCAAAGCAATAGAATTCCTGTCCAGTAAGCAGTCCTTTTATATGCTGGCACATGGGATCACTACTGCAAATTATCGCCTTATCATCTTGGTTTTGATAGGCAAACATTTTCATCTTTGCAGCAGCATAATTGACCATGGTTTTATGACGATCAAGATGATCCGGGGTAATATTGAGCAAAATCCCAATATGAGGAGAAAACATACCAGCTGATTCAAGCTGAAAACTTGAGAGTTCCACCACCAGCACATCGGCCTGCTCATCGCTCTCCAGATAGCTCAAAATCGGAGTCCCGATATTACCTCCGACAAAGACATTTTTTCCGGATGCCAGCAACAATTCTCCAATAAGGGCGGTTACCGTTGTTTTTCCGTTGGTTCCCGTTACTCCCACCACACGTTCCGTAAGATAAGGTGCCGCAAGGGCGAGTTCACCAACAATTGGGATTTGTTTTTGCCGCATATCCTCAAGTATTGGCAGATCCGTTGGGATTCCGGGGCTAATTGCTATAAAACCCCCTGCTGCCATAAACTCTCGAGTATGTCCACCACCCTCAAAAGCTATATCGTTTTGTTGCAGATACTCTTGATCCTCCGCGGGAAGATCCTGAAAAAATCGACTATCTGTCACAGAAACGACAACACCCTTACTCAGCATAAACGCCAGCATAGCACGGCCAGTTACTCCCATGCCCATAACAACGGCCCGCTGACCGGGATGTAATTTTTCGCTATTATTCATCAGCGCATTTTCAGAGTTGCTATGGCAAAAAGGCCAAGAATTACTGAAACGATCCAGAACCTGATCACCACTTTTGGTTCATGCCAGCCTTTTTTCTCAAAGTGATGATGAAAAGGAGCCATAAGAAAGATACGTTTACCATGACTTATTTTAAAATAGCCGACCTGAATAATAACAGAGAGTGCCTCCATTACAAATATGCCGCCAACGATGGCGAGAAGTATTTCCTGCTTGATAATAATGGCAACTCCGCCAAGTGCTCCGCCAAGTGCAAGAGACCCCACATCTCCCATAAAAATCTGTGCAGGATAGGCATTAAACCACAGGAACCCAAGGCAGGCGCCAACCATTGCCCCGCAAAACACAGCAAGTTCACCGGCGCCCTGGACATAGGGAATTTGTAGATATTCTGCAAGAACCGCATGGCCTGCAAGATAGGAAAACACAAGATAAACAGCCGCAGAAATCACCGTAGGACCTGCTGCCAGACCATCAAGTCCATCGGTAAGATTTACTGCATTTGAGGATCCAACAATAACAAGAATTGCAAAGACTACATAAAACCATGAGAGGTCCGGCTGGATATTCTTCAAAAAAGGAACGCTTAATAAACCATCATACCCAGGATGCAACAGCACAAACAAACCAACCACGGAGGCACCAAAAATCTGCAGTAGCAGCTTTCCTTTTGCACTCAGTCCGGCACTCGTCATTTTCTTTATCTTCTGATAGTCGTCAATGCCACCAATAATTCCAAAGAATAAAATCACAAAGAGCATCAACCATACCAGTGGATTATCCAATCTCGCCCAAAGGAGCGTGGATATGGTAATTGATGAGAGAATCAAAACACCCCCCATGGTTGGTACACCCTGTTTGGCAAGATGTGTTTCCGGACCATCCTCACGCACGACCTGACCTATCTGATACTGTTTCAGTTTTCTGATAAACCAGGGCCCAAGAAGGAGCATAATAAGAAACGCAGTAACAGCGCCACCAATAGAACGCACCGTAATATAACGAAAAACGTTAAATGCGCTTATGCTGTTATTAAGCGGATAGAGCCAATGATAGAACATTTATTGTTCTCCGGTGAGTCGTTCAACAAGTGTGTCCAACTGCATGCCACGTGACCCCTTTATAAGAAGATAACTTCCCTTTTTTATATCTTGCGTCGTACTGAGTTCCCTTATCCAGGAGAGACAGTCCTCTTTTTCCTTAAAAACCTGGACCCGACTCTTATCCATACCGCCCCCAATTGCGCCGGCAGCTGTGAATTCCGCAAAGTTCCCTAGCAAACCTAAAAAATCGACACCAGCAGCAGCTACTTTTTCACCGGTTTTCCTGTGCAAAGCAGCACTTCCGGGACCGAGTTCCAGCATATCCCCAAGAACTGCAATATGGTTTCCCCTACCAAGGCCGCAAAGCGTTGTAATACCAGCCATCATAGATTCAGGATTTGCATTGTATGTATCGTTAATAATACGACTGCCAGAGGGACCATCCACAATCTGCATCCGTCTGTCCGTTGGACTAAAGCTTGCCAAACCTGCTCTAATAATTTTTATATCAATTCCTGCTGCAACTGCTATAGCAGCAGCGGCAAGAGCATTTGAAATATTATGAATCCCTGCGACCTGAAGCAGTACCTTTTGTTGATCTTCGCCCACATGAAGAATAAAGGAGATATTCTCACCGTTTCCTGTTTCACTCTGCGTTGCGTAAACATCAAATGGCTGAATACCGTTGTCCATGAGTCCAAAAAAGATCTTCTTCTGTCCACATTTCATTGCTGCAGCGACGACTCTTGGGTCATCACCATTAACGACAAGCGTTGTTTCCAAACCACAGTGTTGGAAAAGTTCAGCCTTTGCCTTTGCCACTCCTTCAATATCACCAAGCCCCTGCAGATGAGCCCCATGCACATTCACGATACAGGCAATATCAGGATCAGCAATATCAGTGAGACGTGCAATTTCACCGGGTGCATTCATTCCCATTTCAAGAATTGCCGCCCTGTGTTTTGGTGCAAGAGGAAGAAGCGACAGGGGCAACCCGATCAAGTTATTAAAATTCCCTTCGGTTTTAAGGACCCGTGCTGAAGGTGCATCTGACTGTTTGGGCCAACGTTTATTAAAAATGGCAGCGCACATCTCTTTGACGGTTGTTTTGCCACTACTTCCGGTAATACCAACAACAGACGGAGCGGAGATATTCTTCAAGCTTCCACGCCTGTAACGTGCGAGATCACCAAGTGCCTGCAGAGTATCTGCTACCTGAATCATTGGCACCAAAAGAGGGTAATCCGGTTTTCGTTCAAGAATCACACAACCCGCGCCTGCTGCCATAACAGCTTCCACATAATCATGGGCATCAAAGTGATCCCCTTTCAGAGCGACAAATATATCACCAGATTCAATTGTTCTGGAATCTGTGTTGATGGAACCCAGTTTTTGAGCTGAATTTCGTTTCCCTACAAAGCTTCCCCCCGTAGCCTGGAGCAATGATTCAATTTTCCAGCCCTGTAAAGCCTGTGAAGCTTCTAGAGTATCATCAAAAAACTTCCTGCCATCACGGGTCAGCTGATAATCCTCATGCCCCTTACCCGCAATAAGCACAATATCCTCACCACCTGCTGCCGAAATTGCAGCATCAATAGCAAAATGACGATCGGGAATAACCACAACGCCACGATCACCACTTTTTCTCTGAGTCAGCCAGTCACGTCCATATACTTTCGTATCAATCCCCTTTGTTATATCATTGAGAATAGCCTTTGACTCTTCACTGCGTGGATTATCGTCGGTCAGGATTACCACATCGGCGTAATTCTCGGCAATCGTCCCCATTATGGGTCGTTTTCCTGTGTCCCTATCCCCGCCACAGCCAAACACACAGTACAGATCATTGTGAGGAAGTCGCTTTACTGTTTTTAACACTTGTTCCAAAGCATCGGGGGTATGTGCATAATCAACAAAAACAGCGGGACGAAAGGCGGATTCGTGACGAGTAACTGCTATCTGCTGCATCCGACCGGGAGCCCCGCTTGCATCGCTAAGTCCCGTTTCGATAGTTTCAAGAGAAATCCCAGATGCCAGGGCCATGGCACAGCTTGTTTGAAGATTGGCAATATTAAAGTCCCCGACCAGAGGTGATTCAAAGGAACAGGAGCCATCCGGAGTTTGTAAAACTACTTCACTTTTTCGCAGGGAACTTTTCGCAGATAAGGGAAAGATATCACACGTCTCTTTTTTACCACAGCTCAGAACAGGAAACCCTTCCTGCCTGCAAAAGTCCTCCAGTTTACCACTCCAACTACTCTCTTTGGCAAAATAACTGATAACCGCCTTCCCATCCTTTTTGAGATGCCTGCTGAAAAGAAGTGACTTTGCAGCAAAATAGCTTTCCATATCTAAATGATAATCAAGATGATCACGACTGAGGTTGGTAAATGCGGCAATATCAAAGAGTAGGTCACCAATACGATTTTGTTCCAAACCATGGGAAGAGACTTCCATAACGACAGCATCCACTCCACTATCTGCCATTTCACGCAGGGTGGACTGAAGTAACAGTGGCTCTGGCGTTGTAAAAGATGATGGTACCTGAACCAACTCATTACAGGAATTGTAATAGCGGTAATTAATGGTGCCGAGTACTCCCGGCTGTTTTCCGCTAGCCCGCAAAACAGATTCAAGCAGGTAACTGACACTGGTCTTTCCATTGGTACCGGTAACAGCAAACATGGTCATTTGTGTCGCTGGATAGCCAAAAATCATCTCGGCGAGCTTACAATACATTGCACGAGTGTCGCTCGTTTCAAACACGTAAACATCCAGACTTTGGATCTGCTTGCTGGAAATCCGTCCCTTCTCAATAACAATGGCAGAACAGTCTAAAGCCACGGCCTGTTCAATATAGTCATGCCCGTCACAAGCACTTCCAGGAATGGCAATAAAAAGAGTGCCGGATGACACGTTGCGGGAATCAACCGTAATCCGGTTAATTTGACAATTTGATGATTGAGTTGAAAGAAGGGAAAGCCCGAGTTGCTCGGCAAAGGAGGTAAAATCAAAAACACCCGAAGAACACACAACAGTGCCTGGAGCTGTACAAACCCAGTTTTCGCCAATATGGCTCTGTTGTTTCTGAGACATTTCCCGTCCTGTTACTTCGCTAAAACTACATATAGAATCGTCCCCTTAATTAGACAACGACTCTTTCACCTGCAGAGTTTGTATCTGCATTACATCTTTGGGAGGAGCATCCATTTTAAGAGTCAACACACAGGGAGTGCCCTTCTCAAGCTTTACTCCGGCTTTTGGGCTATGCGAGATAATACGACCGGTTCCTCTCACCGTTACATCAACTTCAGCACTATGCAACAGGCGCAAACTCTTTCGTAAGCTAAGTCCTGTTAAATCGGGCATTATCTGTATTACTTCTTTATGCATTACAGATGACTGTTCAGTGTTCTTCCTCTCCAGTCCAGTCTTAAAGTTATGCTCTTCTCCCTCTGTCACTTCAACAAGGTCTGCGATATTTCCGTGAATCTGCTGCAGAGCAAACATTGAGGGCAACACCCTATCAAGCCCATCACACAAAGATCTTGAGGCAGCATCCTTATTTTCAGCTATCTTCAGTTCCGTATCTCTTGCTGCTAAAAGCAGGATCATTTTAGGTTTTTCAGCAGGAACCACAACAAGGGCCATCCGGTCCCGGACATATCTGGCCCCCAAATCATTTCTCACCAGGGAAACAGTTTCACCGGAAAGTGTTCGGGTACCAAGTACTCCGCGCTCACCATATGTGGCAAGCACTCTTCCGAGCTCGTTTGAGACAAGAGAAGGAAACACATTCCGTCCCACCGACTCCCCATGGAAAATATCGTACAAGTACTCTCTTTTGTCAGAACGCTCAATTATCCTGTCCAGAATATGAGGTTGTATCTTTTTTCCACCATTTAACAGATGACTCAATCCAAGCAGCACCTTTAGAGGTGTTGCTGCTTTTGGAACAGCCCCCAAATACAAAACAGGACCAATATCCTCAAACTGCGGCAGAGTCGTTTGCTTTTTCTTCCCACTTGAAAAGTCCACATGGAGATCTGTCGTTAATTGTAAACGTTCCATCAGTCGAATCTGACTCGAGAAATCGATCGTATTGGCAACCAGACTCCATGGATACACCTGCCTGCTTTGTTCCCAACCGCTCTGAAGAAGCGATGCTTGCTGGAAAAACTTCCTGATCTCTTCAGGAACGACCATAGGAGTGAGAAAAAGATTCTCAAGGATTTCCCTGTCATTCTGCCAGACACTATTGGGGTTAAAAGATGGATAACTCGCCCCAGCTATAATTTTTCCGGTCTGAATGTCGAGCAGCAGGGATGTCAAACGACCATTCCCCATCTTGTCACCAAGATTTTTTACATACTTTTCAAGAATGGCCTGAATCTTCATATCCAGCGTCAACACCAGATCATGGCCATTGGTACTTGTCTGATCAAACCCTTTTAAATCTATTGCCGGAATATCCTTCTGAAGAACACGATCTTGATTGAGAAGGCGGTTATAATAATGCTCGACACCGGCAAGGCCTAAATTATTTTCTGAAAATCCGATTAAATGTGACGCATATTCCTGTTGCGGATAATTCCTGGCCACCTCCCGGTGCTGGTAGATTCCAGGAAGATCCAGACTGGTAAGATCATCTTCTTCTTCCTTGTCAATCTCCTTGCGCAACCAGACCAGTTGTGAGTCCCGCTCCATGCTGACAATTAGTTCCGACTCCGGCAAGGCCAGGATGGTCGAAAGAAGCCTTGCCGTTTCAGGGATATCTTTTACTTCACGGGGACGAACATACAGAGATACCCGATCAAGGGTTTTGGCAAGTTCTTTAAGATTTCGATCATAAATCGTTCCCCGGTCGCTGTTTGCTGCCGTTCGCTCTGCCGGAAAGGTTTCATGCCAGATATCAAGCAAATTCTGTAACTGTTGCCTGTATACTACAGCTGAAACAGTCGCGGCAAAGAACACTATCAAGATCAGGACAAACCAGACCTGCCCTTTTCTGCTCTTCCCTGTCTTAAGGCGAGATCTCCTAGCCATTAATAATCTGAAAACTTCATTTCAAATGAACACCTTCTAAAACTTTCTATACTGGTTCGAAACAGGAATATGAATAGCTAATTGATCCCCGGCATGCACTCTCACAGCCTCGGAAGAAAAAAGTCGCGCTTTTTGGGCCCTAAGTAGGATATTTGCAGTCACCAGTTCCCCATGACTCTCTTCCAGACCTTCAATTTCAACAGCAACCCGACTGGATGTCCCACTTAACAGCGAGGACGTAACAAAAAGAAACAGTACAGATACAAGCAATACTTTCGTTACCGCAAACCAGAGTTGTTTACCACCCGGAAGAGACAGGGCCTGGCGACGTCTATACCCGGCATTACGTCGAAAAGCATTTCTTCGTGGAATCATTGTATGGGCTGAAGGATTGATAATCATGTTCTCACCTCTTTTCTTAAACTCTTTCAGCAACTCGTAATCGAGCGCTCCGTGATCTTCTGTTTTGCTCCCGTTCCAGGGCAGTTGCCATTATGGGCTTTTTTGTAATGACTTTTAAGGCCTTGTTTTCTCTAAATTTTCGCTTTACCATTCTATCTTCTAGGGAGTGAAACGATATGACACAAAACCTGGCACCAGGCTTTAAATAATCCACACCATGTTCCAGTATCCCCGCAAGATTCTCAAGCTCTGTATTGACAGCGATGCGCAGGGCCTGAAAAACAAGTGTTGCGACATGAATTCTCTTGGGATGAAATCGTCTTGGGACAGCCTTTACAACAATATTAGCAAACTGCTTTGAGGTGATGATTGGTTCCAAAGCCCTCTCTTTCACAACAAAAGAAGCTATCCTCCTGGCCTGCTTTTCCTCTCCATAATAGAAGAAGATATCAGCAAGCTCCTCCTCGGAGCAATTTGCCAGGATAGATGCAGCTGTTATTTCCCGTCTGATATCCATCCGCATATCAAGAGGCTCATCCCGCTGAAAACTAAAGCCACGCTCTCCCATATCAAGTTGAAGAGACGAGAGACCTATATCAATAAGAATACCGTCAACCTCAGTAATACCCAGTTCCGTAAGACCTTCTCCGATCTCAGAAAAATTTCTTCTGACAATGGTTAAGCGATCGCCAAAGGGCTTTAGGCGTTCCCTGCTCTTTTCAATAGCTGCACCATCCCAATCAAAAGCAATAACACGGCCATCTGGTCCACTCTGCTTCAAAATTGCTTCGGTATGGCCGCCAAGCCCCAGGGTGCCGTCGACATACAGACCATCACTCTGCGGAGCAAGTGATTCCAGAGTTTCAAGGGGCAAGACAGAACAATGAATATCTGCGCCTTCCTGCTTGTCACTCATTAGAGAATTCCAAGTTTGGAGAGACCTTCACCAAAACTATCAAAGTTTTCACGAGTTTGCTGAAGCTCAGCTTCCCAGACATCCTTATCCCAGATTTCGACCCAGTCACGCATTCCAGTGAGCATAACATCCTTGCCGATACGAACCTCACCACGAAGCGGAGCCGATAACAGAACACGCCCCTGCTTATCGAGGGTGCAGGCAGTCACTCCGGAAAATACAAGCCTGATAAAGTTGGTCAGTCCGGGCTGTTCTTTCCCCTGATCAAGCAGTTTATCTTCAATAACTTCCCACTCAGAGATTGGATATGCACGCAGATGGTCATTCCAGGGAGCAATCATCAGAATCCCAGAGCCGTACTGAGCAAGAACATCACGAAAACGACTTGGAAAATTCAGCCGTCCCTTGCTGTCCAGACTATGCTCAGACTTGCTACGAAATCTGCTTTTTATGGTCTTCCCTGCACCCATCCATCACCACCTGTTTCCATTTTACACCACTTCACACCACCAATCTAAGTTTTATATCAGGAACTGACCTATTGTCAAGAAATTTTAAGCTAATTACCTAGGAACTATGAGTAGTTAGCGAAACGCGCCCAGCATACCCTGTGAAGTACACCTTCGGCGCCACACCACCATATGATGCAGAGATAACGGTTTCCAGCATACTAACGCCCAAAGAAAAAACCGTCCATAAGGCAACTGAAGACACTGATAATACTAGATGATTGCTGAATTGATTTTTTTGGTATTTTCCAGAAATTACTGAGTGGAGCAAAGTGGGGAGGAACTAAAAGCAAACATATAAAAGTAGCCCATAAAAAATGGTCCGACTGTCGTAAAATGCCAATTTTTTGTCACACAATGCCAAGCACTCCTGCAAAACCGGCAGTATATTTACGGAAAAGATAAAACAGAAAAGAGGAGAACGGCTTTGAACTTCAAAATTATAAATGACAAACCAATCATCTCGGAAGAAATGCAACCGGAACCAGTTCCCTTCACCCTTGTCGTTGAAGTGCTCGAAATGCTTCTTGCCGATCAGGATGAGGAGATTACGATCCAGGCAAAATCCAGAAATTTCCAATACAGCTCTCATACGAATATGGACACAGGTACAAACCTGATAACAACAGTCCGGTGTGAGACTGTAAAGGAGACTGACGAGGAGTTAGAAGTAAAACTTGCCGGCACTATAATGAATCAACAGGGCAAACAAGATACATGTGCTCTTTACTTCTTTATGTGGTGGGATCGTACGGCACTCTCTTTTGGGAAAAACAACTTTACCTGCGAAAAAGCCCTTAACGAAAAAGCCATTCATATCAATACAGCAAGCAGCTGGGATCATCTCTCCGATTCATTATTTGAACTTGATCTTCTCCAAAAAACAACGGGAGAGCAGCAACGAATTCTGGGGCAGGGACGCGGCTATATGGTATTTGGTCGAGAAGTACAATAGGGCAAAAAACAGAGGCAAACCTCAATCAACATCCGACAAACAGACAGGAACTGCAATGAGTAACACACTGAATATTTCAAAGGAACAAATGATGGACCTGGACAACGACATGAATCCACTCTCCTGGGAAGACGATTACAACGAGTCGGATAGTGAAAACGACGGGAGCGATGAGGATTTAAGCTAAAAGACTGTCCGAGACCTACCTGAAATCAACATTTGGCATATCACGCTGGGTGGTCAGTTCCAATGACAGGTAGTCCTGCTTCTCAAAACCAAATTTCTGGGCAATAAGAGAGGCAGGAAACGATTCAACGAGGGTATTGAAACGCCCGACAAACCCATTGTAACGATTCCTTGCCTCTTGAATTTCCTGTTCGATATCATCAAGACTTTTCTGAAGATCAAGAAAGTTTTCACTGGCCTTCAATTCGGGATACGCCTCAGCAATGGCAAGCAACCCGCCCAGAGATTTTGTAATCCTACTTTCCTGTTCCATTCGCGGCGAATCGTTCTCACCACTGAGCTGTTTTATTTTATCTTCAAATATTTTATTCTCGTGGGCGCTGTAGCCTTCAATAACCCGCACAAGATTTGGAATAAGATTCGCACGACGCTTTAACGCAACATCGATACCACTCCAGGATTCTTCAATTCTATTTCTGTATTTAACAAACCTGTTATACGTGCTGACCATAATTGCGGTCACAACAAAGCCGACAAAAAAGAGAGGTACCAGAAACTGTGGTGGCATTATTTTTCTCCTTAAACTGCAGTTAAAGACCAAGAAGTTTCCGCAGATCGGACTCACTGGAGAAGCTGTGCTCAGCATCGGGATACGCACCACTGCGCACTTCAGTATTATATTCCGCTACGGCATCTTTAATAACAGGAGCGAGTTTACAGTAGGATTTCACAAAACTTGGAATAAACTTATCAAACATTCCAAGAAGATCATGGGTTACAAGAACCTGGCCATCACAATGCACCCCGGCCCCTATCCCTATGGTGGGAATCGCAATTTCTTCAGAAAGTATTCGGCCAAGTTCATCGGGAATACACTCAAGGACAATGGCAAACGCCCCGGCTTCCTCAAGGGCTCTTGCCTCTGCAACCATTTTCCGCGCTGACTCGACATCACGCCCCTGCACCTTATAGCCACCAAGCTGAGTGGCCGTCTGCGGGGTAAGTCCTATATGCGCCATTACTGATATCCCTGCTTGCACCAGTGCTGTTACCGTTTCACACACTTCAAGACCGCCTTCAAGCTTTACGGCGTCACAGCCAGCCTCTTTCAGAAACCGTCCGCCATTGAGTATGGCGTCACGTGTACTGGACTGATAGGAGCCAAAAGGCATATCACCTACAACAAAAGCTGCAGGTGCACCACGACGCACAGCGGAAGCGTGATGTATCATCTCATCCATGGTTACCGGTACCGTTGAATCATAGCCAAGCATTACCATGCCCAATGAATCACCGACCAACAGCACATCCACTTCTGCATCAGTCAGCATAGAGGCCATGGCGGCGTCATAAGCTGTGAGCATAGTGATCTTCTCACCTTTTTTTTTCATGCCAAGGATGCCAGCTACTGTTTTACGTTTCTGCATATCTCAGTCTCCTGTATCGAAGAGAGTGGGTTGACGCTTCATACTATTTGGCAAAGGCCGGCCAAAATGCTCATAGGCATTCATGGTAGCCATACGCCCGCGCGGAGTTCGTGTTAAAAATCCGGATTGAATAAGAAAAGGTTCGTACACATCTTCAAGGGTATTTTTCTCTTCACAGACTACCGTGGCCAATGTTTCAAGCCCAATGGGACCGCCCTGGAATTTGTCGATTATGGAAAGCATTATACGCCTGTCCATATCATCGAGTCCAAAACGATCCACATTGAGCAGTTCCAACGCTTCATCTGCTACTTTTGCGGTTACCGTGGGGTGGTTTCCCACCTGGGCAAAATCGCGCACTCTTCTGAGCAGCCTGTTTGCAATTCGTGGGGTTCCCCGTGACCTGCGGCCAAGTTCAAGAGCTCCGCGTGCATCCACCTGCATACCAAGAATTGAGGCGGAGCGCTGAATAATGAGTACCAGTTCCTCGGGCTCATACAGTTCAAGGCGCAGGATCACCCCAAAACGATCACGCAGCGGTGGAGTCAACAATCCGGTACGGGTGGTTGCCCCGACCAGAGTAAAACGGGGCAAATCCATCTTTACAGATCTGGCCCCCGGCCCCTGACCGATAATAAGATCGAGTTGAAAATCTTCCATTGCAGGATAGAGAATTTCCTCAACGGCATGATTCAAGCGATGAATTTCATCAATAAAAAGAACATCTCCTTCCTGGAGACTGGTGAGAATAGCAGCAAGATCACCCTGGCGCTCAATTACAGGCCCGGATGTCATCTTGATTCCGGCACCCATTTCGTTGGCGATTATATAGGAGAGAGTTGTTTTTCCAAGGCCCGGATACCCATGAAAAAGGACATGATCCAGTGCCTCGCCCCGAGCTTTTGCGGCACGGATAAAAATATCGAGACTTTTACAGAGCTGTTCCTGGCCCACATATTCTTCAAGACTCTTGGGCCTCAGGGCATAATCCGTGCTGACAAGCTCCTCCTGAACAGGAGCAGGGGCCACAAGTCTGTCGTTTGCCTGTATTTCTTCTTCAAAGTTCATGCAAGTGTCCGCAGTCCTTCTCGAATAAGTTCTTCAACCTTCATAGCCGTAAAGCTCGTATCACCAACCTGTGCTTTAACGCTGGCCAATGCCTCCCGGGCCACGGAATCGGGATAGCCAAGATTCACAAGGGCCGACAGAGCATCGGTTACTGCTGCAACCGTTCCAATTGCTGCGACTTCGGCACCCGCAACGGCGGAGGTGGCTGAACGAAATTCTTCGACTTTATCTTTCAGCTCCACATAGAGCCGTTCCGCAGTCTTCTTCCCCACCCCTGAAATAGTGGTTAACCCTTTAACATTCTCCGTGGCAATCGCCTCACTAAGAGCATCAAGCTGCATTCCGGAAAGAATAGCAAGGGCCAGTTTAGGGCCAATTCCGGAAACCGTCTTCAGGGTAAGGAACATCTCTTTTTCAGCACGCTGACCAAAGCCGAAGAGAACAATGGCATCTTCTCGCACATTGGTGTGGATGTGGAGAAAAACGGACCCTCCTTTCTCGGGCAATTGGGCTACCCCTTCAGTGGATAGAAAGACTTCATATCCGACACCGTTCACGTCAACGACACACCTGTCCGCGGCAATATATTGAATTCTTCCTGTGAGTGATGCGATCATAGGGACACGGTTTTCAGTTTATGTTTTGTGTTTCAAAAAAGCAGCTACAGAATCGTATGGTTGGCGTGGCATATTGCAACGGCTAATGCATCAGCTGCATCACTACTTGGTTCAGCGGATAAACCCAGTAAAACCTTTATCATTCGTTGCACCTGCCCTTTCTCTGCCTGCCCGTAACCAACTACAGCACGCTTAACCTTTTTGGCGCTGTAATCATTCACCCCAAGACCATTTTGGGTAGCTGCGACCACCGCTGCACCTCGCGCCTGCCCCAGCTTCAGAGCAGATCCGGCGTTGGTTGACATAAATACGTCTTCAACGGCCGCAACTTCCGGATTATGAAGTTGAATAACCTCGTTTATTCCTTCAAATATTTCGTTTAAACGACTTGCCAGAGGATATCCCACCGTGGTCTTAATAACCCCACAGGAAACAAAAACAACCTTCCCATATCCTGCATCCACAATACCATATCCGGTAATGCGGGAACCGGGATCAATCCCAAGAATACGCTGAATACGTGGATCCCCTTCTATGACAACTGCTCCATCAACTCATCATTAATATCAAAATTTGCATGAACATTCTGCACATCATCATGCCCTTCAATACTATCGAGAAGTCTCAGCAAAGCCTTAGCCGGCTTTTCTTCGGTCACTTCAATAATGGTCTGAGGAATCATAGTAAGCGAGGCTTCTATAAATATAATTCCACCTTTTTCCAGGCCTTCACGCACCTCATCAAAATCTTCGGGAGCGGTGACTACCTGAAAGTGTTCGTCTTCTTCGACCACATCGTCAGCACCAGCCTCAAGAGCAATATCCATTAACTCATCTTCAGTGGTAGTTGACTTATCCACCAAAATCACACCTTTCTTATCAAACATATAGGCAACACAACCAGCCTCACCAAGATTGCCACCACTCTTAGAAAAATAGTGGCGAATATCAGCAACCGTTCGATTGCGATTATCGGTCATACATTCAACAAGAACAGCTATGCCACCGGGGCCATATCCTTCATAGAGGATCTCATCATAGATCTCCCCCTCAATCTCACCGGTTCCTTTTTTAATGGCTCGGGCAATATTGTCTTTGGGCATATTTTCAGATCGAGCCGTGGCAATTGCACTGCGAAGTCGTGGATTTCCGTCGGGGTCACCACCACCCATTCCTGCAGCCACTGTGATCTCTTTAATAAGACGGGTAAAAACTTTTCCACGCTTGGCATCCGTGGCCCCTTTCTTATGCTTAATATTTGCCCATTTAGAATGTCCCGACATAATCCCTTCCTCTTTCCTGTATTATATTTTTTTCTTCCTAAATCCCATCCCAAGCAAGAAGACCTCACGACTCTCCACCCTCGAACTCTTGGGTTTAACGGTCTTTACTTTTTTAAACAGCTCCCCGGCCTCCTTCACAAAATCCGGATATTCCTCTCCCTGAAACGCTTTGCAGTAATAGTTTCCATTAGGAAGCAACAGCTCTTCAGCAAGAGCTAGTGTCTGTCGTACCAGGGTCATAGACTGCTGATGATCAGCCCAGCGATTACCAGTGGTGCGCGGGGCAAGATCAGCAATCAACACTCTATAGGCTGGTCTGATCTTCCGTACCTCTTCAATCATCTCAGGCTTCAGAATGCTCTGACGTATCCATATAATCTCGGATCCACCAGCACGAGGAGCCGCCTCCACCTCCTGCAGATCGACACCAACTACAATCCCCTTTTCTCCTACAACTTCAGAAGCATACAATGACCAACTTCCGGGACAGCACCCAAGATCGAGTACAGAATCTCCACGTTTGATAAACTTATGTTTTTCTAATGCCTCTTCAAGTTTATACACGGATCTCGCCGGATACTTCTCTTTTTTGGCCTTTTTATAATAGAAGTCTTTTACTTTACGCACAATTACCCTGCTGGAAGTTTAGGGGAAGTATTACCAATGGATACAATATCTTTTCAGGTCAACACTTTTTAGCGTACTCTGAAGCCTTTGACAAGACTGAATTGACGTCAGCTAGGTTGCTGGCCCAAAACCATTTAAAAACACAAACAATTTACTCAACAATTGCCCCTTTACAAAAGCCCCGGAACACCAAAGATAAGCAGATACCAGACAAAGCATCTAAATACCGCCCAGCTTCCTTGAAACAACCACCACAATGTGGTAACAACACCTAGTACCATTACCACCGCTTACTCAAGACAAAGCAGCCAGTGAAGCCGGGTTTAAAACTATACATTCATTGTAACCGGACACTACAGAGCACAAAAAAAACATTATGAAAACCAATAAACGCCTAAAACAATTACAATTAATGCTCAGCACACTTTTTCTATTCATTTGTATTCCCAGCACTGGACACGCCTCGGATTCCTACCACGCACTTGATAAACGCTATGTGGGATACAGTGAGGAGGAAACAGGACTAGCCAATTTTGATATCCATTACTCTGGAAGGTGGAAGCAGTCCCATGAAATGATAGGACGGTATGGATTATTTCGAAGTGCTGAACTGGCATCCGAGATGGGATTCCCGGCATTTTCCATAGAATCCTTTGCCCTCTCAGATGAACCGGATGTACAAATCTACCGAACCTGCTCGGACATCAGAGTTGTTTCCGATTCCATAGTCCCCGCAGCCTCGGTCTCAGTTCATTATCTTTCAACGGAGCCAGAACTCTCTGAAAAAAGTTTTTCTGTCCGGGAGCTTATTCAAATAAAAGCGCTTTTACTCGATAAAAATAAACGTTTTGATCTCCACGCCTTTCTGGAAACCAAAGGAGTAAACATTAGTGATGAGAGACTTGACGACTAATTTTTCAAGGTATTCTTAAGTTTTCCCTCCACCCAGAGCAAAGCCTGAGGCCGATCCGTCACCTCTCCTTCTACCTGAGCCTCCTGCAATTCATCAAGAATTCGAGAAAAATCGGGTCCAGGCTTCAGGGAAAAGATATCGATCAGATCCTTGCCAGTAAGTAAACGGGGGCCATAAAGTGCTGGTTCGATGTTTTTACTATAGGTTTCAAGAACCTCGCAAAGCAGCACCCCAAGCTCATCCTCCATAGCCGTAGGTTTCAAATCGCCCTTTCCTGCCAAACTATCCGCCATTGCCAGAAAGAAGAGTCCGATCAGATCATCACCTGCACGCTTAGCTAGTTTGAGACATGCCTTTTTGCTCAGGCTCTGCGTACGACGAACATTGCAGAGATGAAATGGATGCATATGCATGGCGGTAAGCGATGCCACTCTATCACGTTTTTCATTCGACCAGCGTAACTCACGCCCAAGCTCCTGCACCAGTTTTTGCCCGACTTCATCATGATTATAAAAAGTAATACGACCCCCTTTATCCTCACGAACTTTTCTTGTTGCAGGTTTACCCAAATCATGCAGAAAAGCACCCCACTTCAACACTTCAACCATACCGGGTCGAGCCAGATACTCATGGAGCAACTCATCACATTCAGGATAGAACGCCTCAGGTTTTGCAATAATTGATTCCATATGGCCAAGAGCCGCCAGACTGTGACCAAAGACATCAAGGTGGTGTGATTCCGGTTGAGTAAGCCCCACTCCTTCTTCCAAGGCCGGAATAACCTCAAACAACAGACCCGATTCCGCCATTGCCGAAATAACCCTATGGGCCCGATTTGACGCCATAACCAGATCCATTTCATAGCTGACCCGTTCGACAGAAACATTGGACAAAAGTGCTTTATGCTCAACGATCTCCGCAAGCGTCTGTCCTTCAAGCAAAAAACCAAACCGTGCCCAAAGGCGGTATCCTCGCAGCATACGCAATGGATCACTGACGAAAGCTTTCGGACAGGCCCGTAAGACCCCACCATCCAGATCCACCATACCTCCCAGAGGATCAAGGACTGTTAATTCCTCCGATGAATCCGTAAAAGCCAGAAAACTCATTCCCATGGCATTCAGGGTGAAATCTCGCATGGATAGATCTTCTATAATACTATTTGCACCTGCCCGAAAACTCGAGAAATCAATGGTCACCCCCTTCCACACCACTCTGCCAGCATCTTCTTCGGCAGTGCCAAGCGGCACAAAAGTACCGCCATCAAGCTGATGAATCAACAATCGACAGCAATGAACAGCATCGCTATCAACTGTAAAATCAAGGTCATTAGGTTCTTTTTCCAGCAGCCAGTCCCGGACAGTACCACCGACCAGAAACATATCGCGGCCAATTTCATCTGCTACTGCTGCCAGCGCAACAAAGAGTTGAGGCGGATAGTCCAATCTATGCCTGCGCAGTTTGCTAACATCGGTTACAAGCATCGTATCTCCTCTTTCTTTTTAAAATTTTATGTTTATATGTATCAATTCAAAAAAGACAAGTTCATAAAAAACTAGATTTTAGATGGCTAAGTAGATAGCGTAGACTTCGAAAAACTTCATATGCGAGGCGCGTAAAATTTCTATTATTTCGGCGTACTAGGGTACGTCGTAATGGTAGAAATTTTGCAGCAACGAAGCAGATGGAGAGTTTTTATGACGCCATCAAAAAAAGTTTAACACTTAACTTATAAAAATAGAACTGAAACGTGTATGGATACTCCAACGCAACGCATGCTCAAAGTAGGAAAAACCACAATCGGTCTTGTCGCTCTTGATATTTCTTTAAACAGAGCTCTTGCCGAGAAAATTCCCGTTGAAGATGTTGCTGACTTCCTCTACGGGGAGATCAGTGGCTCAAATTATATCCCTCCCGGAATGACAGACGTCTACAAAGCTGCATTAAAGCGAGAGTACCGAAAATTACTCGGGGAGGAGGTTGAGGAAGATCAGGATCTTATTATCCGGATTTTCGGCACCGGCTGTATCAGTTGCAACGGACTGCGTGATGCAGTGATAAATGCCATGATGGAAGCTGACATTGCTGCTGATATCGATATGATACATGACCCTGACGAAATAGGAAGACATGGCATCCTGGCAACCCCTGCACTAATGATTAATAGTACCGTAAAAATTGCAGGAATTCACCCAACTCCAGTTCAGCTCAAAGAATGGCTACTTGAGGCAGCGGAGAAATAAGATGGCATCGCCTCAGACAAAACTTATCCTTGCTCCGATCCGGGGAATTACAGACTGCCACTTCCGTACTCTTTTTCATCGTTACTTCAATGGATTTGATTCGGCCCTTGCCCCTTTTATCAACCCTCAGCGCCACTCCTCATTCCATGCGGGACAGTTAAAAGATGTTCTTCCGGCAGCCAATAGAGAATTACCGGTTACACCGCAGCTGCTCCACACCAACCCGGAAGATTTTCTCTTTCTTGCACAGCGTCTACAGGAGCTTGGCTATCAGGAAATAAACTGGAATCTTGGGTGCCCCGCCCCCATGGTCGCCAAAAAACAGAGAGGCTCTGGTCTGCTACCCTACCCGGATAAGATTCTTGCTTTTCTTGATCAGGTAATTCCAAAACTTGGAATGCAGTTGTCCATTAAAACGCGGCTTGGATATAAAAACCGCCACGAACTTTTAGTACTCCTGCCACAACTGGATCAGTATCCCCTATCGGAAATCATTATTCATGGACGTCTGGGATCACAGATGTACCGAGGAGAAACGGATAGAGACGGGTTTGAACAGTGCCTTCAATACAGCCACCACCCAATAGTCTATAATGGAGATATTACATCAAAAGAAGTTTTCAACAGTCTGCAGCAGCAATTTCCAACGATAAACCGGTGGATGATAGGAAGAGGAGCTCTGGCCAACCCTTTTCTGGCAGCAGAGATCAAAGGTAAAGAAACAACAGATAAAGCCCAGATTCTACAGGGCTTTCACGACGAACTCTACACCTGCTACGCCGGACTTCTCGATGGCCCGGCACACCTTTTAGGACGGATGAAACAGCTCTGGATTTACCTGAGCGCGTCCTTTCCACCGGAGCAGAAGACATGGAAAATGATAAAAAAATGCAAGACGGAGGAAAAATACCTGGAAATCATGGAAAACCTTTTCAATCGTTAAACCAAAAGAGCATCCCTTTCCTCTTGCCCTCTCACAAGCGTTGCACCATTCCAGACAACACAACGCTCTAACATCACGTCTTCTGCAGCCTGTACACAACCAACACAACCCCACTCGCGAAGTTCTACACTCCTGCTGTCAAAATGTTTATCAACCAGAAAAGAGTTCTCGGGAATATTGGGAAATTCCTGCCACAAAGGAATTTCACCTTTCAATAACTTGCCATGCAGCGCAAGATAATCTTCCACCGTCCCCATATCGGTCCAGGAACAGCCATCAACCCGCAAGGCCTGGATATCCATGCCCTCAAGCAATAACTCACGATATCGATCAATAATAGAAGATGCCACACCTTCAGGAATTGCTGCAAGTGCCTCCGGCTCCAGAACATGAAGCCCGGTAAAAGCCATACACTCTCCTCTCTCTTGAGAATCAAAGCCTGTCACCAAGGAACCCTGAACAGTGACTTTGTTAAACCGGGGAAAATCGTGCATAGCCATGGTCACCATTGCACCACTGGACTCGTGCCTGCGATACAGATCCAGAAAATCCACCGTGTGGTAAATATCACCGTTACTCACCAGTAGAGGTTCATCACGCAGGTGAGGCAGTGCCATGCGCAGACCGCCACCAGTACCGAGCACAATCTCTTCCTCCTGGATAAGCACACCGGGTAGTCCTGTCAGAGCATCAACAATCTGCTCTCTCAGATAATGACAATTTACAATAATATGATCAAAACCAGCGGCCTGGAGGCGACGAATAGTAAGTAGCAGAAGTGGTTCGTTAAGAAGGGGGAAAAGCGGTTTAGGGCGAAGTTTTGTAAAGGGCAGTAGTCTGGTGCCAAATCCTGCTGCGAGTATCATTGCCTGCATAAATACCCTCTTAAAAAAAGATCGCCACTTTCAGGCGGATATAGCGGCTGACGGAAACATTTTTTCCAGCAAAGCGATCCCTGTACTCAATACTTGCGATAAGAGGCAATTCAAATTCATCTTTTTTAAAGGCAGGTATAGTGGAGTAGGAAAGCCCGATCCTGCCAACGTGTTCTTCCTTGAAGGTGTCCTCCGAAAACACACTGTAATCATAGTCACTTCCCCCGGAGACCGAGTCATCACCCCGATAGGCATAGCGATACATCAGTTCCGCGGAAACGGCATCGGAGAAATCAAATACGGATGAAAGCTCACACTCAACCTTATCGCCAAGCTGTACCCGGATGGATTCTGTTTTGGCCGAGAGAAACGATGTCGCACTCTCAGGCATTCTTCTATCCTGTGAGCTTGTCAAATAATGTTCATAGCGCAGGGTCAGATTCAGGGTCAGATTACTGATACCGGTGTAATCATTATTTGAATGGACAAAGAAGCCCCAGGCCCCTTCACCAAATTCAATATCAACAAAGCTGTCAGGATCATCAACGGCACCGGTGGGCAGAGTCATGCCACCGGTCATGGCGAGTCGATAGGGATTACTTTCCAGATACTGATATCTAAATCCGACACGAACATCACCAAAACCATTATCGGACCAGTCTTCTATCCGCTGATACCCCAACTGTTCCAACTGTCCCTTGAGAAGTTCCATGGCCATATCACCATTGACCACTCCGCCTGCCTCAACTGGCAAAAACAGCGGATCCTGTCCCGATGGATTGAACCCCACCGTCGCATTCTCAGTGTTTACCGTTGCCCGTTTAACATCGGTCCACTGCCAGTAATAGGGAATTTCGGCACCTATGGTCAGCTTATCCGTCAGGCCATATTGATAAAAGAGGATAACATCATTATAATTCATGGTCATATCGATATCGGTGTGACCAAGATTGGCACTTCCGGAAGCCATTCCTGCTGCCCTTTCAAGGGCCGCAAGAGGCGCAAGCCCATTGCTATCGAGTGAAACTGTATAGGCTGAACCAATATCTACTTTTTGACCATCTGTGTTGTACCCCTGGGTAATGGGAAACCAGAATTTATTTTGGAGTTCAACACTATGCATCCCTCTCGTCATTACCTGCGCAGTATCGGCAAAGCTGTTTTGAAGAGAAAGAACACATACGATACAGGGTATTGCCAAAAAGCTAGAAAGCAGTTTCATTAAATGTAACCTGAGAAAAATTATTCTTTATTGAGTTCCTTGTGCACAGCGGCTGCCAGTTGCTTCAAGGCATAGGGTTTTTTTATAAAATCACCCACCCCCAATTTCAATGCCCTGGCAATCTCATCATGGTCAGCGTATCCGGAAACAATCAAAGCTTTTTGACCTGGATGAAGACTGAGAATCTGTTCATAGGTTTCCCTGCCATTGATGCCAGGTTCCATCATCATATCCAGCATGACAAGATCAACTTTCTCACGACGAAGCAATTCAATTGCTTCCTCACCACTAGCAACGGACTCTGGGGTATAGTTGAGAAACTTAAGGAACTGATGACTAATTTCACGCTGCTGAGCCTCATCATCCACAACCAGAATTCGTTCTCCAGATCCTTTGTTTACAGGAAGAACATTTGAATCAGTCAGTGAATGCCTGGTTGTTTGGGTAAGTCTTGCCAGAGGCAGATACAGCTTGAATAGTGTTCCCTTTTCAGAAGTTATTATATCAATGGCACCTTCATGGTCCACCACTGTATTCCAAACCACTGTAAGGCCGAGCCCCGTGCCGCTACACCCCATTACTTTTCGGGTATAAAATGGCTCAAAGATATGCTCTTTATGCTCATCCTGAATCCCAGGCCCGGTATCCGCCACCGAAAACACAGCATAGCCCCCGGCCTTCAAATTTAGAGCCGTGGCTTCGGTTTCAGTAAGATTTGTCAGGTCGGTAGCAATAATGACACCACCGCTCTCTTCTTCAATAGCTTCAAAGGCATTAAACAGTAAATTCATAAGACTTTTCTGAATATGAATCTCTGAACAGAGAACAGGTATCATATCCTGATGCAGATGAGACGAAATTCTCACTCCGGGGTAACGTTCTTTAAGAAGATTACACTCCGGAGTTTCCAGGAATTTAGCAATCAGAATATTCAAGTCCACAATATTACGGGTACTGGCCGCACCCCTTGCCACGGTCAAGAGATCGGCAACAACAGCCGTTGCCCTAAGTCCTGCTTCATGCATGGTTTTCACATGGCTGCATAGAGGGCTGTCGTCTGGCAACAACTGGAGCAGCAACTCCGGATAGCTGACAATACCGGAAAGGATATTATTCAGATCATGGGCCACGCCACCAGCAAGCAGACCAATGGCCTCCATTTTCTTTTCCTGCTGATGCTTTTCCTCTCTGATTTTTTGTTGAGTAATATCATTGAGAACGCAAAACTGGGCCGGTTTTCCCTGCCATACAACCGAAGTTGTACTAAGCTGCAGCCATTTTATTTCCTGCTCTTTGGTTAAAATCCGGAATGGCGTATCTGTAGGTGGCTCTTAACCGGACATCGCCATTGTACGCCAGCCAAGAATCAAGGTTCTATCTTCGGGATGGATGATTTCAATAAACGGAAATTCCTCCAATTCCTTTTCTGAATAGCCGGTGATTTCCTGCAATTTCAAATTTGGTATTTTAATGACCATGGCCTGGATAATACAGGCACCCACATTGGCATGATCAAGGAGGTATTGATATCGTGTTTCACTCTCAGAAAGTGCCTTGGCAAGCTTCTGCTTACGGTTGCTGAGTTCAATCAGCAAGGTTCCACTGAACAACAAAAGAAATATCACACCGACACGAGATGCTGCCTGATAGGGAGCGACTTTCAGAAAGAAGGTATCCAGAAAAGAACATGGAACCATAAAAAGCAGGGCATTCAAATTCCGCTCATAGGAGACGAAGGACCAGACAGAATCAAAACACCAGTACAGCCCGCTGATAAGTACCAGCAATCCATACAGGATCCATCTTGATTTTAAAGATTTAGTGATCATACACATCGCGTGCAATTGTACGAATGCTTTCAGGCACCTTAAAATCTATGGCCGTGGCAGTGGCGGTATTTATGGAAAGCAAAAAAGGTAGCTCAACAACCTGTGTTAATGATCTCGGACTGGCACCTCGTAGAACTTGAATCATTTGTTCAGCATTATGTCCACCGTAATTCTCATAGCCCGCATCGGAGGAGGCACCGAACAGGATCCCCTTTTCCACGTGTCGGCTTCCATAAAATGAGTAGGAGAGAATTCCCTCGTCTTTAAAAAGAGCAGACAGCGTATCAATTTGTTCGTCGGCACACAGCAGCGCTGAAATATAAATGGCATCTGAATTGGCCGCAAGTTCCTGAAAACATGAGAGACACGATGTTCTGCTTGCAGCCCTGTCATCCGTTGTATCGAGTACCGCACAACGATTCACCTCAAAGCCGCGTTCGGCAGCAATCTTGTCAATAACAGCAATATTGGAATACCTACGCCCTTCTGGAGTATCTTCATAGGCAACACCGAGTTTTTTAAAATCGGTGACCCGATGAAACATTCTCACCTGTCTCTCAGAAAAAGTGGGGTCAATCGAGACATTTACATGTTCAAGACCGGAATCATACATACTCTTGATCAGGCCTGTTTCTTCAAAATTTGTAGCACTCAATACTAGGGTTGGCACGGAATGGCTTTCATTCACCAAATCTTCACCAGCCCAGGTACCCATGGCAATAACCAGATCAATCTCTCCATCCCGGAGTCTTTTTAAGAGTTCTGTTCGTACCTCTTTTCGCTTTTCTCCATTCCAAAAAGCTGAGTAGCCGTTAGCCGGAAGGAATTCAAGATAATCACTTTTAGCGGTGTTGCAGAGCCAATCCCAAAAAGGAGGTTCCATAGTCATACCGTCTTCAGGCAGGTTTCCCCCCTCAATCCAACCATAACCCATCAGTTTTTTAATGATCTCTTTCTGAACATGGCTATAGAACGGAATGGGCCCGCCTTGATAATATGCAATACGCCACTTCTTACCATTATTAAGTTGTGGTGTGGTATTACCTGCAAAGGATAGAGCACTTGAGAAAACCAGAAAAAAACAGAGGGCCAGAACAACAGTGACTGTTCTGCCAAGAAGAGAAGATGACTTCTGCATTGCTTAGACTACTCCTTTTATTAATCAATACTCAAGGGTACCATCGGAATTTTCCCTCACTCCAACCACCACAATCCCGGCCTCATCGGCAGCACGAATCATAGTATCAGGATCAAAGAGGAGCGATTGCCCGGCCTCCACAGCAAGGACTGCTCCCTTAACGGAGGCGAGTGTCTCTATAGTTTTAACACCTGTTGCCGGAAGATCAAAGCGAAAGTCCTGTCCGGGCTTTCGCACTTTCACAATCACTGCCTGTTCTCTGGCAAGCGTTCCGCCTCTCTTGATCGTTGCATCGGTGCCATCAATGGCCTCTACAGCCAGCACTGACCTATTCCGCACCACCACACACTGTCCGATATCCAAGGCCCCGATAGCCCGTGCATTTTTCCAGCCAAAAGCAATATCAATGCGTTGATTCTTATCGGGTTTTTTTCTGGTGAGAATGCCATGGGGGAAAAACAGATGCTTGAGATAACAGGTGGATTCAAGAACCTTAATACCTTCCTTTTCAAGTACACCGGCAACAGCACGAAGAATGGCATCATCCTGCTTGACATCTATCTTGTTCCAGAGGCTCAATCCCTTTATATCCGGCAGGATATCATGGAAAATTCGGGTCTTAGTAATTGCTCCAACAAAGACCGTCTCGCCAACGCCGCTGGAATGAAAAAATTTCAGCAGCTTTCCCAGTTGTCCAAGTTTTACCCAACAGACCTCATCGGCGGCAGCAGCTACTTCATCACTTGTTTCATTACGATGAGCAATAAGCACCGTCTTTCGCCCCTCCTTCTTCGCTGCCTCGATAAAGAGAAGGGGAAACTGGCCGGAACCGGCAATAATTCCAATTTTTTCAGGATCAATACTCATAGATCAACTTCTTTTGATGCGTTTTACCACACCACGTTTGGAACTTCGGATAAAGGCTATCAGATCATCCACTTCCTTACAGCCCCCAAACTCCTGTTCCGCCCTGTCGAGCGCCTCACTATGAAGAAGCTCCGGAGTATGAAAAAGTATATGATAGGCCGCATCAATCCTGGAAATCGTCTCACGTTTCACGCCATTTCTCCGCAGTCCAACTTTATTAAGACCTGAGATATGCATCTGCCCTCTTTCGCCCGTCACCATGGCATAGGGTGGCACGTCCTTGCTTACCGCAGATCCACCACCAACGAAGGCAAAAGTACCAATTCTTGAAAATTGATGGGTTCCCGTAAGTCCGCCAACAGTGGCTCTTTCGCCAACCTCTGTATGCCCACTGAGATGAGCCGCATTCACAATAATCACATGATCATCGATAATACAATCGTGTCCTATATGGGCATAGGCCATAATCAGACAATTATGTCCAAGGCGAGTCGTCCCCCCGCCTTTCACCGTTCCTCTGTGAATAGAAGCATATTCACGGATACAGTTATCGTCACCGATAACAAGTTCGGTTGGTTCATCTTTGTAGCCTATATCCTGAGGCGCACCGCCAAGAGCTGCAAAGGAATCGATGCTGTTATTTTGGCCAATAGTAGTAGGCCCTGAAATTCTCACATGGGTGGCAATGCTTGTGCCAGCCCCGATTATCACATCATCTTCAATGACACAAAATGGTCCAACCGTAACACTTTCGTGCAACTGTGTTTTTTCAGAAACCACTGCTGTGGGGTGAATATTCATATCAGTATTCACCCAAAAGAGGCCAGAAGTTCTGCTTCGGCAACCAGCTTATCATCAACATATGCCTTCCCTGCAAGCTTCCAGATGCCACGCTTCTTTTTTAGAAGCTCAACCTTATAAATCAATTGATCTCCCGGTCCCACAGGTTTGCGAAAGCGCACTTTATCAAGTCCTGCAAAATAGAGGAGTTTCACTCCCACATTTTCAGGCTCGGTGCAATAGGCAAGTATGCCACCGGCCTGGGCCATCCCTTCAAGCATTAACACTCCGGGCATTACTGGTTTTGTAGGAAAATGGCCCTGAAAAAAAGGCTCATTAATTGTAACATTTTTCAACGCTTCCACTCTAATACCTGCCGTAAGAGAGAGAACCCGATCAATCATCACAAAAGGATACCTGTGCGGCAACAAACGTAATATTTCTAAAATATCTATATTTTCAACAAGCTCTTCACTCATTTAGTACTCCCTGATTGTTCTTCCGTAACGGCTGTAAGTTCTGCCATCTGTTTTTTTAACGTTCGTATATCACGCCCCATTCCAGGAAGTTTTCCATACTGAATGGCAGCGCGAACATATTGTTTCATGGGAAGTGCGGGTGATCCTCCCACCCGCGATCCGGCTTTCTGGTTGTTATGTATTCCGCTTTGTGCCGCAACCATTACACCGTCTTCCAGGGTGATATGACCGGTAACGCCCACCTGACCGCCAAGAACAACATTACGGCCAAGAGTGGTTGATCCGGAGATCCCTACCTGGGAAACGATCAGGCTGTTTTCACCAACGATCACATTATGGGCAATCTGAACCAGGTTATCAATTTTAGACCCAGATTTTATATGAGTTATGCCATAGGCTGCTCTATCAACACAGCTGTTAGCACCGATCTCCACATCATCATCTATCTGGACAATACCAACCTGGGGACGTTTTGTATGAAATCCCTGTTTATCCGTGGCATAGCCATAACCATCACTGCCTATTACAGCACCGGAAAAGAGAATAACACGTTTTCCGATCTTGCAGCCTTCAGCAATCGTTACGTTGGCTTTTAGAAGAGTATCATCACCCACCTCGACACCGTCACCAATAACAACTCCTGCTTCGATGGTAATTCGTTCTCCGAGAGTAACTCCTGCACCAATGGAAACAAATGGGGCAACACTGATCAGCTGAGGAACAGTGGTTCCTTCTCCTACGCAGGCCTGCGCATGTACTCCCGTTGCAATAAAGGGTTTTTCGATCAGCAAACTATGAATTTTTGCAGAGGCAAGATAGGGATCATCCACCCGAATAACGGGAACGGAGGACTCTTCAACTGCCATGGGGACAATGACTGCGCTGCCGGTAAAATTGTCGAGCTTTTCCACCTGCGAACCTTTAACCAAGAAACTAATGTCCCCAACTCCTGCAGCTTCCAGAGGGGCAAAACCTGTGATCTGCAGCTGTTTATCGCCTACAATCTCACCATCTGCTACAATTGCCAATTCTTCAAGACTAAAACTGATATTGCTCACATCATCCTCGCTACGATTCAGATTAATTATAGATCAGGTATTTCTTGCGATTTTCCAGAAAAACAGTCAACTCACTCTGCCATTTTTCTTCAAGTAACACACAGGATTCACCATCCTCAAGAGCCCTGCGTAACAGAACATCGCCTAAAATAAGATCCATGGGAAGACGTTCAAACTCATACTCATAGGGTGGTTGTTTATACTGAAACTCCCGAGGATAACATTGCATCACCGCCTGAAGCAATGCCAGACTTGTTCGATAGGGTAAAAAAGTATCAGGGTCAGTCACATGGATTTGAAAACCGATACAGGCCTGCTCCGCCCATTTTCCCGATGTTGGCTGAAAGACAAGGGGTCTCAGGTAGCACCCGGGCAGTTCCGTGGCTTCTAAATACTTTAAAATCGGTCCATGTTCCCAGAAAGGAGCTCCAACAAATTCAAAGGGCAAAGTTGTTCCCCGTCCTTCGGAACAATTTGTCCCCTCCCAGATCACCTGCCCCGGATACACAAGAGCTGTCTCGGGAGTCGGCATATTAGGCGATGGTGCAACCCAGGGGAAACCGGTATCACGAAAAAGCATGGAGCGTTTCCAGCCTTCCATGGAAACAACCCGCAGATCCGCGCCAATATTAAATTCTTTATTAATATAGAGTGCCAATTCACCAAATGTCATCCCATGACGCATGGGGATCGGGTAGAGCCCAACAAAGGAAGTGCAGTCATCTTGAAGAATATTCCCTTCAACCGTCTCGCCATCAATGGGATTTGGCCTGTCGAGCACAACAATCTGCTTACCATACAGAGCTGCCGCTTCCATACAATAGGCCATGGTATATAAAAAGGTGTAGACTCTTGTTCCCACATCCACAATATCGATAAGCAACACATCGAGATGGGCAAACATCGCCTCAGTTGGTTTTCTGGATTCTCCGTACAGACTAAAAACTGGCAGGCCACTCACCGGATCGGAGCTATGATCCGATTCAATCATATTGTCCTGTTGTTCAGAAAAGAAGCCATGCTGAGGAGAATACAGGCATGTCAGCTGACTCCCGTAAAGATCAAGGAGGACATCCCTGCTGTGACGCAGATGATGATCGGTGGATGCCTGATTGCAGAGCAGTCCCAACCGTTTACCCAAGAGATCGACATTACTCTCTGCCAGATTTTCAAGACCAATTGTAATCATTATTCTACGGTTACACTTTTGGCTAAGTTTCTCGGCTGATCAACATCACACCCTCGCCGGGATGCGATCTCATAGGAGAGTAACTGAGCTGGAATGGTATACAAAATGGGGTTAAGCTCTTCATGAACTTCAGGTAGATAAAGAACATCATCGGTAATACTTTTTAGATGCTCGTCACCCTCTGTACCTATTAATATAAGACGCCCCTGCCGCGCCTTAATTTCTTCAACATTGGAAATGGATTTCTTATACACCGCATCCTTTGGGGTTAGGCCCAAAATTGGCATATCCTTATCTATCAGTGCGATGGGACCATGTTTCAACTCACCCGAGGCGTAGCCTTCAGCGTGAATATAAGATATCTCTTTAAGTTTCAGGGCACCTTCAAGGGCAATAGGAAAGTTAAGCCCCCTTCCTACAAAGAGAAAATCGCGACTGTCGTAATAATTTTCTATCAAATCTTTAATTTCACTCTGCAGTTTGGGAAGAAGCTTCTCAATAACAGCAGCAAGGTTAATCAACTCCTTACCAAGTTCCAGACGTTTCTCCGCCTTCATGGTTCCTCTTTTTTCTGCAAGAAAGAGGGTAAAAAGAAACAAGGCTGCAAGCTGTGAGGTAAACGCCTTGGTGGAAGCCACTCCAATTTCTGGCCCTGCATGAGTATAAATCGTACCATGCGCTATGCGGGTCATGGTGGAACCGACCACATTGCAGATTATAACAATTTTAGAACCAAGCTCTTTGGCAAGACGAATTCCGGCAAGTGTGTCCGCTGTTTCCCCCGATTGAGAAATAGCAACGGTCAGCACCTTTTCATCAATAAGGAGCGTGCGGTATCTGAATTCTGAAGCAATATCCACCTCAACCGGAATACCTGCCCAACGTTCAATCCAGTATTTAGCAACCAGTGCTGCATGCCAGGACGTTCCACAGGCCACAAGAAAAATGCGGTCAATACCGGCAAGATCTTCATCACTGAGATTCATCTCCGCCAGTTCAACACTACCGGTCTCAGGATTAATGCGGCCACTCACCGTATCGATTATGGCTTGGGGCTGCTCATAAATCTCCTTCAGCATAAAATGCTTGTAACCACCCTTTTCTGCCATAGCAGAATTCCAGGAGATTGTCTGCACCTCTTTTTCGACTTTTTCACCACTGACAAGGGAATAAATAGTATGGCTATCAGCCTTTAAGACCACAAGTTCCTGATCATCCAAAAAGACAATCTGATTGGTGTAGGGAAGAAGCGGGGGAACATCGGAGGCCATAAAACCACCCTCCTCTTCATGCACTCCAATGACCAGAGGACTATGATTTCTGGCAGCAATCAAGGTATCCGGCATCCCTGTCCAGAGCACCCCTATTCCATATGACCCCTCCACTCTGGCAAGAGCTTTGGTAACCGCAGCCCTTAGATCGGTATCAAGATATTCTTCTATAAGATGGGCCAGAACTTCAGTATCGGTTTCCGAAGCAAAGACATGTCCCTTTTCAAGGAGTTCCTGCCTGAGGGAGTGATAATTTTCTATAATTCCATTATGCACAACGACTAGTTCGCCGGTGCAATCACTATGTGGGTGGGCATTTTCAGTGGTGGGAGCACCATGGGTTGCCCAACGGGTATGACCAAGGCCTATATGGGAAGGAGCGCCAATGGCTTCTTCCAAAATATTTTCAAGATTCTGAAGTTTTCCTTCACTACGGAATTTTTTTAGTTCACCATCTTGAAGATACACAATACCAGCAGAATCATAGCCTCTGTATTCCAGACGCCTTAAGCCCTCGAGTACCACTGGAACCACACGTCTTCTTCCAACATAGCCTACAATCCCGCACATATTGAGTTCCTCAATTTATTTCTAAAAAAACAATCATATTTTCTTCTTAACTAGTCTCAAATATAATAGATTAACATGTCATTTTTTAATTATGCGAGTTTTTTCTTGTTCCTTAGCGAAAAATGAGTATTTTTATAGAGGATACAATCGAAAAATTCAATATTTGCACTCTTGCGGATACGTTATAAAACGTATTCTCTCCTACAATAATCATACTTACAAAAAGACACTGCTATGGACAACAGACAACGTTTAAAAGAAATTCTTCTTGAAAAGTCATATCGCAAAGGTGAGTTTACCCTTACATCCGGAAAAACTTCCGATTTCTATATTGATGTCAAACAAACCTCTCTCTCTGCTGAAGGAAGCTATCTCTGCGGTAAACTTATCTTTGATCTTATGCAGCAAGCCGACACTCCGATTCAGGCAGTTGGTGGAATGACACTCGGGGCCGATCCTCTGGTATCAGCAGTATCCGTGGTCAGCCACCTTGAGGAGCACCCTGTACCTGCCTTTATCGTCCGCAAAGAAGCAAAGGGACACGGCACAGGCAACTATATCGAAGGACTCAGCAATATGCCAGCAGGAGGTACCGTCACTCTTCTTGAAGACGTGGTTACCACCGGTGGCACTCTTGTTAAGGTCATTAAACGCGTGGAAGACGCCGGTTTTATCGTAGGCCAGGTTATTACCGTTGTTGAACGCCAGGAAGGCGGTGTGAAAGTCCTTGCCGACGCCGGTTACAAACTTGAAGCACTCTTCACCCGTGAACAACTTCTGAGCTAGGCTATGAAATGCAGAAAATGCTCAGAAAAGCTTGAAGTCCTTCGCCAATGCAGCCGCATTCGTCTACGTTGTACCGGCTGCAATCACGAATTTCATATCCATGAAGTGGCAAGCGATCTTGACCCGGAAACAGAAAAAATTCTTGAACGCTATACTGTTCTTATTTATGACTGATTGTTATTACTGACACTTTTGTTCTTTTTTACTATTGTTTTATGTTAGTAAAACATGCCTACACAGTGTACTTTCAAGCCTTTATTACGTGGACATTGCAATAGCGTCCATAAAATAGGTATTTATACCTATGGCAAAAATCTGACAAAATGCTAAAATAGGAACATAGATAAAAAAAGGATCTATTATAAGAAGGGAAAACAGACACTCTCTTCTGCCCCTGTAAATGAGGTGATCGGCAATGCTAAGCAACCAGCAATATGGAATGAAGGTACAGAAATCATTTGTGAAAACAAATGATACCGCTTCGATCCGATGTCCTGACTGCGCCCTTGTAAAAAACATTGCTGTTGGTAAATTTCGTAACAACAGGCATACTCTTAAAACCCGCTGCAGTTGTGGCAGCTCCTTTCTGGTTGCTCTTGATTTTAGAAAACATTATCGCAAGCCGACCAATATACTGGGCATGTATTCACTCATTGGCTCGTATTCCAGTGGTGGCGGCCAGATGCAGGTCAACAACATCTCGCGCAGTGGCGTCGCATTTTCCGTCTCAGGTCATCACTCAATTGCCATTGGACAAAAGGCACTTCTTAATTTTAAGCTGGATGATAGAAAACAAACTGAACTGACCAAGAAAGTTATAGTGAAGAACATCCGGGAAAATAGCATCGGGTGTGAATTTGTTAACCAGACTCAGATTGGAAAGGATTTAGGATTTTACCTCCAGCCTTAATATAGTTCCCACAAACAATCAGTTCTGAATAATCTTCCCCATCATACTCTGTGCTTTTTCCAAAAATGGTGTCAGAGTCTTAATATCCAGCGCACTGGCCACAATTCCTTCTCTTGCAACATCCGCCAGCAGCAGATCATCCTCTTCAACCCGATCAGCTTTATTAAAAAGCTTCAAACAGGGTATGGCAGACAGCTCAAGCTCACGCAACAGATCATCCACCACCTTCATCTGATCTCGAAAGCAGGGATTGGAAAGATCAACAACATGAACAAGCAGATCAGCTTCTTCAAGTTCCTCAAGAGTTGCTTTAAATGCCTGGAGCAGTTCGGCAGGTAACTGTCGAATAAAACCAACGGTATCGGTGATAACAACTTCCATATCCCTTGGAAAACGGAGACGACGGCTGGTGGGATCAAGCGTGGCAAATAGCTTATTTTCAGCCACAATATCACTCTGAGTCAGGGTATTGAGTAATGTGGATTTTCCAGCATTGGTGTAACCCACCAGAGAGAGCACCGGTAAATCCTTTTTCCTGCGCCGCGATCTGCGCCTGTAGCGTTCTTTGCTTACTTTTTTCAATTCTTTGGCAAGCCGGGCCAGACGATCATTAATACGCCGCTTATCAATCTCAAGTTTTGTTTCTCCAGGTCCCCTTGCGCCAATCCCCCCGGTTAAACGAGACAGTGCATCATCGCGGGAAGAGAGTCTGGGAAGCATATACTTCAGCTGTGCCATCTCCACCTGTAATTTTCCTTCACGACTGAGCGCTCGATGGGCAAAGATATCGAGAATCAACTGGGTTCTGTCGATGACCCGTAGGTCAGTATAGTCTGTGATAGAGCGAATTTGAGAGGGATTCAGTTCTTGATCAAAAATCAGTAAATTGGCATCCAGCTGCAAAGCCTGAATCATAATATCTGCAAGTTTTCCCTTTCCAATGATAAGACGAGGGTTTATTTTCCGTCGCTGCTGAAGAACCTGAGCCAGCACAAGCACATTATCCGATCGTGAAAGTTCAGAGAGTTCGCGCATGGACTCTTCGGCACGAATCTTTGGTTGATTGCTGACACTTACCAAAATCGCCCTATCCTGGGCAGTCGCCACCTCATTTGATGACATTTTCCGGGTAAATTCTCCTTCAAGTGAATGAATAAATTCCTCAAAGGAATCCTGCTGACGAGCAGGATGAACGGGTGGAAGAAAAGCCCAGTTTTTCCCGTCACGAGAATCGGGCAGAAGATGTACTGAATACAACCGTTCAGGTAAACCATCCGGTTCCACCTTCACAACGGAGAGCATATCGAGACGCAGAAAAAGAAGATCCATCAGATCCTCATCACTGATATCTTCTCCTGCCAGATGGGTATGAACAAGTCGCAGCCCTTTCAGACGGCCACGACTACGAATATGGGAGAGCTGAGGGATCATAATCCCTCTATAGTCACCTACGATTACGGCTTCAATTTTTCCGGAACGCTGCAGAAGCAGACCTATCTGCCGATTCAATTCAAAAGAGAGCTGACAAAGAGAACGAGCCATTTCAGGAGTAATCACATCTTCCCTGCTACCACGTTTCCCGCCAAGACGTTCCAGCTGTTTCAGCTGGTTCTTCTTTAATCCGCTGGTATTTCCACTAACGAGTGCTATGAGTAATCCTCCGCCATATGCCTTCCGTAAACTAGGGGTTAACTTTTCAAATATTGCTGAATAGAAGAAGCAATTGTTTCAAAAACTTTGCGAAAAACTGCCTCGTCGCGTTCAAGCAGAGTCACACGAAACCCCTGCATCTCAGTGGCAAAGGAAGTAAGGGGAACCACACAGACTCCGGTTGCCCCAAGCATATAGTAGACAAATCGTTTATCCACAGAAGTGCCTTCAGGGCTCACCAGATTCTCAATCATTTCTCTGACTTCATTGTTTTCTATGGGCAGAGTTTGATTGAAGGTAAGCGCACCTTCCTCGAAACAAACACTCATATAGAAGGCACCGTTAGGACGATTTACCAAAACTCCCTTTACATCCTTTAAGCAATCATAAGCAATATTTGAGAATTTCTCATAGCGGGCAATACGCTCTTCAAGATATCCCTGATATTCTGGATGTTGTACAACCTTAGGATACACGACCTGCGGCAGAGTGGTGGAACAGACCTCCACCATTTTAGCATTCAGAATGGACTTAATATATTGTGCGAACATGGGATCTTTGTCCCCGTTATACACTTCAATCCAGCCACAACGAGAACCGGGCCACGGCATCTCTTTTGAAATACCACGCATGGCTATTGCCGGCACATCACCAATCACCGCAGAAAGTGGCGATGTGGACGTCCCATTATACACAATATTATGATACACCTCATCACAGACGATAAAAAGATCGTAGCGCCTGGCAAGCTCAACAATGGATTCCAGAATATGGGTTGGATACACTGCCCCGGTGGGATTATCCGGATTAATAATCAGGATGCCAGCCACGGCAGGATTATACTTGATGGATTTTTCAAGATCTTCAAGATCAGGATACCAGTGATGGTTCGGATCAAGAATATAGGTCAGCGGTTTATCACCGGCATGAGCAGCCTCTGCTGAAGAGTGCGTTGTATAACTTGGAGTTGGTACCAGAACCCGGGCGGTCCGTTTTAAAAATCCAAAAATCTTAGATATTGCATCACCGAGCCCGTTGAAAAAGAGGATATCTTCCGGACCAATCTGCGCCCCACCCAGCTTATTTGTTTCAGCTACAATAAATTCACGGGTACTCAAAACGCCTCTAGTCGGGCAATACCCATAGGTGGCATCCTGCATAACTGCATCGGACACAATCTCTTTCATCCAGAGTGGGATCTGTTCACCTTTTGATATAGGATCACCTATATTTTCCCAGTTGGTACTCAGCCCCAGCTTCTGCAATTTCATTCCGACATTCACGATATTTCGAATCTCGTAAGTGAGCTCGCCAGCGCCGATATGGACGATATCTGTCCTCATTGTATTACTCCATTTTTGTGTAAACAAAAGCAGGAAAACAAACCTTCTGTTTTTCCTCCTTCAGCCTTTATACTTCTGCCTTTCAGCATGTTTCAATACCACAGCCATCGGGCATAGTCAACAAAGGCCGAAAACTGTCACCCTATTGTCATTATTCAGCGTATTTATGTAATTTATTTTGAAGGGTCTTACGGGTAATCCCAAGCCTTCTGGCAGCTTCACTTTTATTGCCGCTCGTTTCTTCCAGAGTTTTCAGAATCAAAACCTTTTCCTGCGCCTGAAGGGATGAGGCTTGCCCCTCTTCCTTGTCAGCACTCTTTTCCTGAACCTGTTTTTGAATGGGCAGAGGAAGACTTTTTTCCGTGAGATATTCACCTCGCATAAGGATAACCCCACGTTCGATTGCATTTTCAAGTTCCCGTACATTACCAGGCCAGGAATAAGAACTCAGTAGTTCCATGCATTCCGCGGTAACACCAGCGACCTCACGCCTGTTTTTTTCAGCAAACTTATGGACAAAATGTTCAACCAGTATGGCAATATCATCCTGTCGCTTACGAAGCGGAGGAACGGTCACCGTTACCACGTTCAGTCTGTAATAGAGATCTTCACGAAAATTTCCATCACGAACCTCCTGTTCAAGATCTCGATTGGTGGCAGCAATGATTCTGGCATCGGTGTGAATTGTCTCTTCCCCGCCAACCCGTTGTAACTCCTGCTCCTGCAGCACACGCAACATTTTTACCTGCATGGCCTGGGAGGTTTCACCAATCTCATCAAGAAACAGCGTTCCGCCCTCAGCCTGTACGAACTTTCCTTCCCGTTGTTTATCCGCCCCTGTGAATGCTCCTTTTTCATGACCAAAAAGTTCTGATTCGAGCAAACTTTCAGCAAGGGCTGCACAATTCACCTTCACAAAAGGTTTTTCACTTCTATCGCTATTATGATGCAGTTCAGCCGCAACCAATTCCTTACCGGTACCGGATTCACCATTGATAAGGACAGTTGCCTCAGTGGGAGCCACATAGGATATCATTTCAAGGAGTTCCAACATCAATACGGAACTTCCAAGAATGGTAGAAGACCTTACTTCAGGTTTGCTTTCCTGCGCTACCTGTTTTCGTTCCTCAACCTGTTTTTTATCCACTGCCCGCTCAAGGGTCAATCGGAGACGATCAAAATCAAGGGGTTTGGTCAGATAATCATAGGCTCCATGCTTAATGGCTTCAACCGCTGCATCCACAGACGAATAGGCGGTCATAATAATCACCGGCAGTGCCGGATGGGTTGCGTGAATCCTGCCAAAAGCCTCCATGCCATCCATTCTGGCCATACGTACGTCCATAAGCACTGCGTCATAGGAAAATTTCTGGACAGCGTCCACCGCAGTCTTGCCGTCATCGGCCTCCACACACTTCCATCCCCACTCCTTAAACATGGAACAGAGCATATAGCGATGCACCTGCTCATCATCAACCACCAGAATGGTTATCTGCTTTCCCACAATCAGTCCCCTGCAATCTCATTTAAAGTATTCAATACCATCTGAAATAATTCTTCTATTTTTATACCGTATCCTGCATCTTTTTTCCCAGTTAATCTAGAAAAAGCCCCATCTAGTGACAAGGACTACAAAAAACACCGTATATTTTCTTTTTCCTTCAATTCTCTATTTATTTCCGATACCATCTTTTTAGAACCTTAATTACCCAGCAAAGTACACGATATTATGATATCAGGAGTCCCCATGGCAGGAAAAAACCGGAAAAGTAATATTCCGGCTGACACCTTAAATAAAACCGGTAACAATTTCTATTTGATGCTGTCAACACTGGTTATCAATCTGCTGGCTCTGGCCATGCCGATTATGATGCTGCAGACCTATGACCGTATCCTGCCAAGCCACGGAATCGGTACTTTGGTTCTTCTTATTTCGGGTGTTGCCTGCGCCGTTACTCTTGAAGTGGGGCTTCGCCTGGCACGATCCTACCTGACTGGGTGGTCCGGATCCGTATTTGAGCACAAAACTGCCTGTGCGGCCATGGCCCATCTCCTCAACGCCAATGTCCAGGCATTTGAAAAACAGGGGGCAGGAGCATATATTCAAAAGATGGCTGCCATCAGCAGACTGCGCAGCTTCTATTCGGGACAGGCACTGATGACCATGGTTGACCTCCCCTTTGTTTTCACTTTTCTATTCTTAATTGCCTACATTGGCGGCGATCTTGTTTTTGTGCCACTTACTCTTTTCCTCCTTTTCTGCATAATCTCATGGATTGTGGGTATGCGTTTGAAAAAAGAGGTGAAAGAACAGGATTTCAGCGATAAAATCCGATATAACTTCCTTATAGAAACCCTCACCGGTATCCATTCCATTAAAAGTCAGGGTCTCGAAAAATTCTTTTTCCGCCGCAATGACCGCCTCCAAAATCGTATCTCCGCTGCTCATTTCCAGGTAGCCCTTTCCAACAATATTGCCCTCAGTGCTGGAATGTTATTTGGCCAGATCATGACCGTTTCCGTTGTGTCCTACGGTGCAATCAAAGTACTAAACGGTGATATGGGAACCGGTGGTCTTGCAGCATGCCTTTTGCTCTCTGGAAGAGTCATGCAACCCGTACAACGGGCCCTGGGGCTCTGGACCAGATTTCAAAGTTTTTTTATCGACCGCCAGGAACTCGAAGACATTTTTGCGCTTCCCGGTTCCACCTACGATGACACAACAACTCAAATGCCGCCCACGGGTCTTATCAGCTGCAAAAAACTCAGCTTTGCCTACGATAAAAAAGGCCCTCTGATTTTCGACAATATTGATCTTTCACTGACAACGGGCCAATCCATATCTCTTATTGGCGAGCAGGGGTCAGGAAAAACCACATTTATCAACCTTCTCACCGGACTGTATGCACCGACCACGGGACAAATAACCATTGACAGAACGTCCCCATCAAAGGTCTCCCCCGTTCAACTCGCCTCCCACATTGGCTACCTTCCGGAAAAAGGAGAGATCTTCCACGGAACCATTATGGAAAATATCACTTTTTTCGGGACCATAAATGAAATAGATGCATTAAAAGCTGCAGATCATCTCGGAGTCAGTGAGGCTGTGGCCCTACTGCCAAACGGATATAAAACAGTACTCAGTAATTCCGTGACCGACCCTATTCCCCCCGGGCTCAAGCAACGAATCTCAATTGCACGTGCTCTGGCCACAAAACCTCGTATTATTCTTTTTAATAACGCTGACAGAAACCTTGATCGTTCCGGTTACAACCTGGTTTTCAAAATCCTTGGACGTCTGAAGAAGAATACCACTCTTATTATTGTTTCTGATGATCGTAATATCCTACGCCTGGCTGACAAAGAGTATTACATCGTTAAGGGTAAGTTGCAGGAAAATGCTCCCGTTGATTCCAAGCTTTTCTCAGTTTTGCCATTCAGGGAGTTAAAGGCATGATAGCTGAAGACTTCCTAAACAAAAGCCGCGCCCTCCAGGAACAGATAGAACCATACGGCTGGCTTTCCAAAACTGGTCTACCTTCACCGTTTGCCTCCTGTGTGACTCCACTTCTCACGGCGCTGGACTGGAATGGAGAAGTTCATCAGATCTGTGAATCTCTGCCCCATTATCCAGACAAGATCGACCGGGTGGATTTCATTAACACCATGGCGAACCTGAATTACCAGATTCAACACACCAGCATTCAGTTAAAGAATTTTGATTATCGTCTAACACCCTGCCTGATTGTTACTAATGAGGGAAGTGATAGGGAAAAGCCTTATATAGTTTTTGGCGACAAAAAAACTACGCTTCAAGCCTTTGACGGCAACAGCCAGGAATGTATTCCTTTTGACACAATAACAAAGTACAACGGCACAATTTACACCTTTAAAGCACTGGATGAAAGTGGACTCGATAAAAATAAGCTGAGTCAGCAGGTTCATGAAAAGCCAAGCCGCTGGGCACGCTTTCTAGGAAAACGCTTCACTCCTGTTTTTAAACAGATCTTTATTTCAAGCTTCGTTATTAATCTTCTTGCTCTTGTTTCATCACTCTTTGTTATGGCAGTATATGACAAAGTTATTGGTAATAATGCGCCTGACACCTTGTACTTCCTCGCAATCGGGGCACTTATGGCCATAGGTTTTGAATCCTTGCTTCGTTACCTTCGAGCAAGGAGCCTTGCCTTTTTCGGTGTTCGTATTGACTCAATCATCACTCAATCCATCTTTGAGCGCCTTCTCTATTTGCCTCCCCGGATTGTAGAAAGTTCTTCTATTCCGGCACAGATTGCCCGCCTGAAAGATTTTGATTCTGTGCGGAACTTTTTTTCAGGACCGGTCGGAATCAATCTGGTGGAGATCCCCTTTACTCTGATTTTTATATTCACCATTTATTTTATTGGCGGCCCATTGGTTCGTATCCCTCTACTTCTCGCAGTTTTCTATATAAGCCTCGGGCTTATTATGCTGCCCCGTATTCAGGCCAGCACAGAAGAAGGCGCCATTGCCAGTGTTCAACGGCAAACCCTGATGGTGGAAACCATGCAAAAGTTTAGATCCATTCGCATCCACGGTGCAATGGATACCTGGCTTGAGCGCTTCAGAAAACTCTCTGGTGTCTCATCATACACCTCCTTTAAAAGCTCACAACAGACTGCTTTTGTAGAAGCAATTGCCTACGGTTTATCAGTTGGAGCAGGTGTGGGTACTCTGGTTTATGGTATTTTCCTTGTTTGGGAACAGCAGATTACTACCGGTGCCCTTATTGCCAGCATGATGCTGGTATGGCGCGTTATCTCTCCATTACAATCCATCTGTAACTCACTGGTCCGGATTCGTTATATCTTTCGCAGTGTTGGCCAGGTGCATAAACTTATGCGTTCAGCACCTGAAAACAGCACAACCCTATCGGACCAGCCATTCAATATAACCGGAGATATATCATTTAGTGCCGTTGGTCTGCGTTACACAGGCGATCGTGGTGCCGTCTTCAGCGGGATGACACTCGATATCAAAGCGGGTGAAGTTGTAGCGGTCACAGGCCCCAGCGGATCGGGAAAATCGTCTCTTTTAAAACTTATTATCGGCCTGTATCCGCCACAAATGGGAGCTGTCCTTATCGATGGCCTTGATATCCGCCAGCGAGATCCTATTGCTCTTAGAAGAAACATCTCCTACACCCCGCAAATGCCTGAACTCTTTCATGGGTCAATTGAGCAAAACCTGCGTATGTGTAAACCCGATGCAACACCTGAAGAACTCGAAAACTGTCTTTATCTGGCAGGAGCGCTCGATGATGTCAATAATTTCAAAGATGGGATGTCATATTTTATTGGAGACTTCAGATCAGAACAGCTTTCAACCACACTCATCTACCAGCTGACACTGGCACGAACCTACTTGAGGGATTCTTCTATTCTTCTCTTCGATGAAATGCCATCCACACTTTTAGGAAAAAAAACCGGACTGTTTTTTTATGAATTTCTTCAAGAACATAGAGGCAAAAAGACCCTTCTTTTTGTAACAGACCGGGAAGAAGATATACTCAAAGCCGACAAACTGATCTATCTGACTGGAACCGGTCAGGTACTGACCGGAGATCCTGCGGAACTCCTGGCAGCCCTTAAGAAATAACAGCTAAAAAAACCATCATGACAAAAAAAACAAAACATGATAACAATCAGCAACTTCGACTCCTTGGACTCACGGCAGTACTCGAAGAAGCAACCACCCCCTATCTGATCCGCACATCCACCCTTATCGTTTCGGTGGCATTTCTCTCTTTTCTGGTCTGGACAGGTTTTGCCAAAATAAAAGAAGTCGCACGAACCGCAGGAGAGATTGTCCCCTCCGGACATGTTCAGGTCATTCAACACCTTGAAGGAGGAATTGTTGATGCCATTCTTGTGGAGGAAGACGACCTGGTAAATCCCGGTCAGGTTCTGTTACGAATACGTGGGGAATCCATAAAAGCCGATCTTTCCCGGCTTCTTACCAGAAAAAGCCAGCTGGAAGAACGGCATCAACGACTCGGCATTTTTTTAAAGACAAACAGCATCTCTTCTACCGCAGAACAGCCGGAAAAACAGAAAGACAGCCAAAATCTAATGTCTGATATTCTTGTAGGAATGCTTACTGCACAGAAAGATGAAGAGCAGGTCCTAAAGGGTCAGATCACCCAGAAAAACGAACAAATTCACCTCCTGAAACGGGAGAAAGAAACGATCAAGAAAAACCTCACTATTGCCCAAAGATCCTTTAAAACACAAAAAGAGCTTTATGAAGAACGTTTAGTTCCCCAGACCAATTATCTTAGTGCTTTACAGGAAATCAATGCCCGTACGGGGCAGCTGGATTCCATGGCTATTCAAATCAGACAGGCCGAACAATCCGTAAAGGAATTCGAATGGCGCCTGCAATCACTGGGATCAAAAAGTAACGATAATATCCTGCAACAATTAGGTGTTCTCTCCGATGAACTGGCAGAAAATAAAACATTGATTGACAAACTCTCTCAGCAAATCAGTCGCCTGGAGCTGAGATCCCCTACCCACGGGCTTGTTAAGGGCCTTGAAATCCATACTATCGGAGGGATTATTCCTCCGGGGCAGCCACTAATGGAGATTGTCCCCTTAGATAAAGAACTGGTGGCAGAAGTGAAAGTGTCACCAAATGATATTGGTCATATCAAAACCGGTGACCATGTTACGGTGAAGGTTACCACCTTCGATTTTTCCCGATATGGATCCATAGATGGTACTGTAACAGCTCTTTCTGCAACAACTTTCACCAGTCCTCAGGGGGCACCATACTACAAAGGAATGATTAAACTGGATAAGCATTATGTTGGAAATGATGCCAACTTAAATAAAGTTCTTCCCGGCATGATCGTAAACGCCGATATTATCACGGGCGAAAAAAGTCTGCTTGCCTACTTGCTAAAACCTATTCATCGTTCATTGAACTCTGCGTTCATCGAACGTTGACGGAGTTATAAACCTTATGAAAAAGAAACAGAAAGTCCCACTCTCAATACTTGCCGTAGACGACAACCCTACGACTCTGCGTCTCCTACAAGCCATGCTTGAACGCAATAAATTTGACGTCCGAACAGCAATCAACGGCGTCGAAGCGATTAAGATACTTGATGAATTCCATGAGACTATCGATATTATCCTTTTGGATCGAATGATGCCTGAAATGGATGGTATCGAAGTCTGTAATGCAATGAAAGCTGATGAGAGACTTCGTTCTATCCCGATTATTATGCAGACAGCAGCAGACCACCCGGAAGAAATCAGCGAGGGAATAGCTGCCGGAGTCTTTTATTATCTCACAAAACCACTCAATGTTGAGATGCTGCTTTCCATTGTTGCAGCCGCAGGAAAGCAGATTCGGCGTCATAAACTGCTGCGCCATGAAATGGAACGGCGTAAAATCAGCTTTGGACTTGTTCAGATCCTGAAGTGCACATATAAAACACTCGATGAGGCAGAAGGACTTTCCATTTTTCTGGCAAACTACTTTGACGATCCGGACCGCACTCTCACCGGAATTTCAGAGCTTCTGGTCAATGCAGTGGAACATGGAAATCTGGGCATCAGTTATACGGAAAAAAGTGACCTGGTAGCAAAAAATGATTGGCATAATGAAGTAAGCAGCCGTCTTGCCAATCCACTCTATGCAGAACGGGTAGTAACAGTGATTTTTGAGCGGAAAGAAAAGGCCTGTTATATCCAGATCAGCGATGAAGGGGAAGGTTTTGACTGGAAACAGTATATGGAAGTCGATCCTTCACGGGCCATGCATAATCATGGTCGGGGAATTGCCATGGCCAACATGCTCTGCTTTCACAAGCTTGTCTACAATGACAAAGGAAACCAGGTAACCGGAATCATAGAAACAGAGGAAAAACAGGATAAGGATGATTTTTGGGACTGAGTCAAACCATTTTGTAATTTGAGTTACAAAACGTTCTAGGTATTTGCCTAGGTACTTTGCCTAGAACACACATAAACAACTGAATATAAAAACATATAAACAAGTACGACCCTCCTTTACTTAAGGAACGTTTTTTGCAACACACATACCAAAACTATAGTTTTAAAGCACAAAGTAACACTCAGCCAAACTCATCGTGAGGTGAGGACGGAAAGCCACGGGTCCTAGGAACGTGTCCTAGTAAGGATAGCCGGGTTGCCACCCCTCAAGGGGCAATCCGGTTTTTTTGTGTTTTTTGCTTTACCATCTTGCAAAATCTATTTCGGGAGCAGTTATGTCATCAGAGAACAACCCAGGAGACTCTTCCTCAAATCCCATTGGTAACTCAGCGGATACAAGTCAGCAGAATTGGCTGGGACTTGATCAGCTTGATGCTGGCGGTGAGACTCTTAAAGCAAAACAGTGGACAACAAAGAGACGCCTTGTTGACGACTCATCCCACCATGGAAATATTCATACAGGAAGGAAAGAAACTGTAGAACTCGATAAAAGCGATACCCTGGCAGGAGAAGTTCTGCAGGCTCAAACCATTCAAACAGGTAGCAGTCAGGTACTTCAGGAAGCCGAAATAGAGCAGTCAACAGTAGTCAACAGATCGCGCCCGGATACAGAGGAACAAAATAGGGAAGAGCAGGGGCCCCAATCTGCGTATGATCAGAGCAGAACAGATGAAGTTGAGACAGTAGTTGCAAAAGGCGGTGGTGCAGATCCACTTGTTTTTGAAGAGCGTTTTGAGACTGATGCTGATGACCGCTCTTCCCGACGCGATCAGGATGAGTCTTCTGCTACACAGCAGACAGTTTCCCCCCAGACAGTCACAGAACTTGTTGAAGAAAGCTCGCCGGAACCGGCATCGACACCAGAGACAACGCCAGCAGTACCTTCCCCTGGGACATCTCCTCTTGCAACATCTCCCTCTGCAACACCAGTCATACCAGGACCTGTTACCTCAACACCTCCTCAACCCCTTCCCGAGGAAGAAGAGAGTGAGGAAACCATCGAAATCATTCCTGTTGAGAGTTCAGCTTCAGCCCCAACCCTTAACGCTGTGGACAGCCACGGCCTTGAAGATACCGCTATTGCGCTTGACCTCTCTTCCAGCCTTACCGACACAGATGGTTCTGAATCCCTCAGTATCACCATCAATGGCGTACCGGCTGGTGCTACACTTTCAGCAGGACAGGATCTTGGCAATGGCACATGGGAACTCACAAGCAATGAGTTAACCGACCTCACCCTTTCCCCCCCCACAAACAGTGACGAGGATTTCAGCCTGACCATCACTACCACGTCCACAGAAAGTCATGGTGGCGCAACACAATCTGTCTCTGAGGTCATTGATGTCTTTCTGGAAGCTGTGAACGACGACCCTATTGCCGTTGCCGATGCTTACCAGAACACCGAACACCTCAACTCCGAAAACCCCGGAAACCAGACAGACGGAGCACCAAGCGGCACCAGAGTCATCGGCATCTACACCCAAGGAAGCGATGAGAATCTGCTTGACGGAAAAGACGATCTACTCACCCTCAATGACCATAATTATTTCGAACATAATTCCCTTGGCCACACCGGCTACAACTATATGGGCGGAAACAACTGGTTTGCAGATAATGATATAAGTCTCAGTGGCCTTCGCGGTGGGATCATCACCTTTGAGGACGGGACACAAGGTATTATTGATACTTCCTCCAATGGCGTTACAAGAGACAGAGACGGTGACGGCACAGTTGACTACGAAGAAAATGCTTATATCTACTATAACGCGTACGAACCCCTCGGCGATCTTGAAACGCTGGAGGATAGAACTCTTACCATTTCGCCAGACACATTACTGGTGAATGACAGTGACGTGGACAGCAATTCTTTATCTATCACAGATGTGGCCAATGCCACTAACGGTACGGTTGCCCTCAATGAGGATGGCACCATTACGTTCGAGCCGGACACCAGCTTTTCAGGTGAGGCCACATTCACCTATACCGTTGATGACAGCCAGGGTGGAAGCAGCAGTGCCACAGTAACGCTTAATATCCAAGCCGTAGTAGATAATCCGGAAATTACTTTCACCACAGCAAGTGGCGATGAAGATAGCAGCATAGCACTGAACATTGACGTAGCGCTTTCCGACACTGACGGATCGGAAACACTCAGTCAGATTCTGGTCGAGGGTGTGCCACACGATGCAACTCTTTCAACAGGCCAACAAAATAATGACGGTTCATGGACACTGAACCAGGATGAACTGGAAGGACTTACTGTTACACCAGGTCCAAATAATAACCAGGACTTCACTCTGCAAATATCAACCACAGCAACAGAGAGTAATGGTGATGTGGCAACAACAACCATCGAGCTTCCGGTAACTGTTAATGCTGTCAATGATGCTCCGAATGCGGTTGATGACAGAGAAAATGGGATTCTTGATTCAGATAATCCGGGTTCTCAAACAGATGGAGCTGCCAGCGGAACCAGAGTCACAGGTATTTACGCCAACAGCAGCGACGCGAACCTGCTTGAAGGTAAATCGGAATTAACCACTCTCAGTGACCACAGCTATTTTGAGCATGGTTCCTTAGGTCACACCGGATATAATTACATGGGAGGACACGACTGGTTTGCTGACAATGATATAAGTCTTAGTGAACTCCGGGGGGGAATCATCACCTTTGAGGATGGGACGCAAGGTATTATTGATACTTCCTCCAATGGCATCACAAGAGACCGGGACGGTGACGGTACAACTGACTACGAAGAAAATGCCTATATTTATTATAACGCATATGAAGTTGCAGGAGAGCTTGAGACACAAGAAGATACTCCTCTCACCATTTCACAGGAAGTACTCCTTGCCAATGACACTGATGTAGATGGCGATACCCTCTCTATTACTGCAGTTTCCAGTGAAGTCCTTGACAATGATGGCAATATCATAGGAACTGCCGAACAGGACAATGCAGGTAATATTATTTTTACCCCCGGCAATACTCTGGACTCATTGGCCGATGGTGAAAGCAAGAATGTAAATCTCACCTATACTGTCAGTGATGGCCAGGGCGGAACTGATACTGCAAATGCAACAGTGCTTATTAGCGGGACAAATGATGCTCCGGTAATCACAAATGTTCAAACTCTCGATATAAACGAAGAATCAATGGAAGGATTCTCCGGTTATGGAGAAACCTGGGAGGGGGATGTTTATTCAGTTGTTACTCAGGCAGAGATGCTGGAACACCTTGGTATAACAGATGTTGACAGTGATACCTTCTCCGTATCACTCGCAGATGCAGAAGTTGCATGGCATGATGGAATACAGGCAAACGACAGCGTCTTTAACTCTGACACGCTCAGTGCAGAATCAGCAAGAGGCGACGAATCCGTTGTTCAGGTTACTCAGAATTTTCTGGACAACTATCCAAATGTGGATGCAGAAGTTGGTGATTTTTACTTTGACCATGTCGATTTTGATAGTCTCAGTGAGGGGGAAATTGCCAATATCAATTTTTCAGTTCAGGTTTCCGATGGTGAGACCACAAGTGAACCGAGCAACTTTGAAATCGTGGTTACAGGATCAAATGATGCGCCAGTAGTTTCAGGTACTGTCATCCTTCCAGGAGGTGAAGAAGACAACGCTCAATCCTTTACTGCTTCTGACCTTCTTGCAACGACCTCAGATACCGACACAAACGATTCGTTATCAGTAACTAATGTAACGGTCGATCCGGAGCAGGGAGTCCTGACATCTTATCCTGACGGGACATTCACCTTTACTCCAAAAGACAATTTTAACGGTGAAGTGACCATTAACTACGAAGTTACCGATGGTATCGAAATCATACCAGCCACAGCATCCCTGGAATTAGCATCTGTCAACGACACCCCCATTGCAGTTGCTGATTTATCCAGCGACCAGCAAGCCCAACTTAGTGGCAACAACACCTCTCTCATAACAGATTCTTCAATAATACAAGATAACAGCGAGCCCTATACGGTATCTCTTGATATTACACCTGCAGAACAGGATTACGGATACATTATCAGCAATGGCGGACAGACAGGTGCAGCATCAGGCTTTTTTGTTACACGTGGAGTTTACGGAAAAGACAATTCCGTCTATCAGGTTGGTGTTGCAGATGAAAACCAGTCTATCGTATTCCAGGGTGGCCAGGCAGAAAACGGACAAGAGTCCAATCTGACATTTTCCTATGATGGTCAAGATCTGACCGTCTATCAGGATGGCGTGAATATCACAGCAACTGGCACCATTAGCACTGGAGCCGGCCGTGACTTGCCCATGCAGAACGTGACCATTGGTGCTCCGTCAAATATACCAACCAGCTATGAATTTCAAGGAGAAACAGACAACGTCCAAATCTACGACAGCAGCCTTAGTGCCTCAGAAGTAGGGCAGATCCAGGATGGTGAGATCCCTGCCCCCGATGGACTGCTAGCGCATTATTCCTTTGAAGGTGATACGCCTCTTACCGATCAGTCCGGCAATGGTCATGACTTACAAGCAAATGGGGATATTCAGTTTTCTGAAACCCCAGTTGTCGGCTTATCAACTGAAGAAGACACTCCTTTAACTATTTCACAAGACATATTACTCGCCAATGACACTGATGCAGATGGCGATACCCTTTCTATTACTGCAGTTTCCAGTGAAGTCCTTGACAATGATGGCAATATCATAGGAACAGCCGAACAGGACAGTGCTGGTAATATTGTTTTTACCCCCGGCAATACACTGGACTCATTGGCTGATGGTGAAAGCAAGAACGTAAACTTCACCTATACAGTTAGTGACGGTCAGGGCGGAACCGATACAGCGAATGCATCCATCACAGTGCAGGGGACTGATAATGACCTCACCTATGTTTCAGAAACAGCAGGCTACAGAAATGTTGTCGGTACGTACCAGATCGACGAGGATGGAAATCCCGTCAGTGGTACCGTGGTTATTGACGATCAAAATGGCATGGCCGGAGGAACACACCTGGCAGACCTTGAGCCCGGTAATTACGAGTTTTTCATTATTGCAAATGGTGCAGGTGAAATCAACGATGACAGTGTAATAAGCTTTGACAACAGTGGTGACCAGCCCGTACTCCTTATCAATGACGAGCCAGCTTCTCATCCTGTTTATTATACAGAACCGACATTCAATTCCGATGGCAAGGATCATTTCCAATTCGAATCCGATGGAGAGGGAGGAACCTATATAAATATTGAAGACCTTCCTGATCTGGGAGATGCTGATTTTGGTGACGTTGTCCTTCATACCAACTTTGAAATGGATGATAGAACAGCAGTAGGTTCACTTTCTGATTCAGATCAAACCACAAACAGTGTCGATGATATTGTCTCAACCTCGGATACAATTTTATTGGGTTCAGAAAGTTCTGTGATTTCTGCCGCTGCAATTACTGCGACAGCAACCGATACCGCAATTCAGGATTTCAACGATGCTAACATCAGCGATCTATCACTGAGCATTCCATCTATCACCATTCCTGGTGAAGAAAAGGACGAAACAAGCGACATTCAGGAGATGGAAACCGTACCGGCTGAAGAGCAAGTGACAGCTGTTCAGGATCAGAGTGAAACACCTGATGCAACAGAGACAGAAAGCCAACCCCAAACTGATGTCCTGGCCGACGATGATCTGGCAACTTCCCTTCCCTCGGAATCACTCAGTAATCTTTTTGATGAGCCTGTAGATGAACCCACCAGTGATTCAGCGGAAACATCAGAAAACGAAACACAGAGTAGCAGCACACAAACCGAAGAGGCTCCGGTTACTAACGTAGCAGAATCCCCAGTTGCAGAAACACCAATTACCAGCCCAACTGCTACTGACCCTGTGGAGCAGGAATCTGTGGAAGATGTTGAGGCTATCAGCAGCGAGACCGATATTGAGGAAGAATCCGAAGCCACCGACTTAAGCACGGATGATCTGCGTATTGACCTCGCCAGTGACGATGACTCCGAGACAACGGAATCAGAAGCCGAAGAGAATGACCTTGATCAATTCTCTGCAACATCAGACAATACAGCACAGACAGAGGACAGCTCGACCCTTGACAGCTTTTCAGCCAGTGACAGCAGTACTGCTAATACAGAAGACCTGGCCTCCGTTGAAGAAATCGACACAGCCGAAGCAGATGTTCAAAATCAGGAAGACGATGCTGGGCTAAACGATGTCGATGCCATCCAGGAAGATCTGTCACAGGAGCCTGAACAGGTTGATCCGAATGGTGCGGGATGAGTAAACAGAACTGGATAAATTTGGCAGTTTGCCGGATCTCTTATGCTTTTCATGGTCAAAAGAGAGCCACTTAAGGGGGCCTTGAAAAATCAGCATTTCCGTTCCAAATCGAGGCGTGAGAAATTACTCGCAACGAAGTGTTGGGGCGAAAAGGCAATTTCCCAAGGTAGCCTATAAATTTTGCAGTGACAAAGTCAGTTTAATAGCATAGAATTATGAGGTATTATGTATTTGTGATCTGTACAGAACATTTATCCATCTGTATTTTTCAATATATGCTCTTAACCTCAGTTCTTTTGCATGATCGTGACGACATTAAGCAGCAACCATATACTGTCACTAAAAAGACTCCTAAATTCTTATATCTTGCGCCTGCTCCTTGGCATTATATGGCTTGCGGGACTGTTGCCAGTACCTGCCGCTGCCAGTAATACATCCATTAATATTCAAGAAGTCACAGCTACAGATTCTGGTTTTAGTGAAAGCACAGCTGTCAAAAATGAAGAAATTGACCAGACTGCCACCAACGTTCACAGCCCAAACACAGCTAACACCGAGCCGGATATTCTCAAAGTTTATAACGCTCTCTTTAAACAAACCTGGGAACAATCGCCCGATATTCAAGTGGCCAGAAAACTAAAAGAACAAAAAACAGCAGAAAAATACACTTCTCTGGCCAAACGTTTTGCCCCACAACTTGATTTTGAAATTGCTCAAAAACGTTTCCTGGATAAAGATTCCGCCTCGGATGACACTGAGCAAACAACACCTGAAGCAGAAACACCCTACACCGATGGCACGGATGTTACAGACTGGAATTTTGATCTGGATATCCCACTCTATCGCCGTCCCCTCTCGTTAGATATTGATGTTTCCAAGCTGGAGTATGAGCTTGCAAGCAATAATCTTGATATCAATACCCGTGAACTCGATTCACGTCTCCATGAGTTACTTGGAAACTACATGGTTGCTCGCTATAAGCTGCACAACCTTACAAACTCCATTCTAATATCCCAGGAGCATGTCAGCAAAATTCAGCGTGGCTATAACCTGCGAGACCAGACAAAACTGGCACTGCTGAGAGCCCAGGCAAATCTAAAAGAACTGGAAGCAAGACAAGACCTTAACGAGCAAAGACGAGACACGACTTTCCGGGAACTCCTCGATTTTACGGCTATTCCAGAAGATAATCCAAGCTGGCACTGGCTAAACGAACTTCTCGATGCTGAAAAACGGACAGCAGGCTGCATCAACAGCTTTTCGGCACTGGATGCAAGTATCGATAAAATGCAGCCTTTCCTGACTGATTCAGCAACGGATGAGGAGCTAAGAAGTTTTTTTGCAGACAATAGCCTGCTTTATAAAAAGATTCTTATCGAACGTAATCTTGGAAAAACAAAAGCAAAAAAATATACCCAGCAGGAATGGCCAGCACTCTTTGTCCGAGGCGAATTGGACAGAAAAGAAGATACACACTTCAATGAGTACAGTGGCGAAGGATCGATTGGGCTGATTCTCAGTGTACCGCTTTTCAGTGGCGGGACACTATTCAGCAATATCAAGACACGGGACATGGCAACAGAGATTACATCTATTCAGGAATATTCAACTATCTTAAGAACCTTTAATTCTATTGCCAACAAGAAAAAGACTATCACCAGCCTCCGGGATATTTTCACAAAACAACAAATCCACCTGCTGCAGCAGCAAGAAATTGTTCAACTCTCACTCAAATCCTACCAAATCAAACAGACCTCCATGCAGGATCTGCTCACCAGCAAAAACCGCCTGATTGATGCAAAGAATCTTCTGATGCGAACCACTGCTGACCTTGGCATCCTCCTGCGACAGTTTGCCTGGGAGCTTGGCACCCCCTTCCCTGCACCAACCACTCCGCAATAGGCACTAAACACTGTTTAGGCCACTGTTCTTTTCTTAATTATTTGTGCTTTTCTCTTTTTCATAAAACTGCCCTGGGCAACTCCTTAAAAAACCTTCACATTTGTAATTTCCTGTGATTAAATACCTATACCTGACAGTTTCATCCAGTATCTTTCACCATATGTAAAGGAGAAGGTTTTTATGGCCAAGAAAATGAGCCTGCGCTCTAAGGCACTTATTGTGTTTTTCCTTACTGTTACATTGATCCTTGGATCCCTGTTTGCTAGTCTTGGAAAACTGCGAAACCAGGTGCTACGTAATGAAGCAGAAGCTGTTGCTGATCAGGTTGTTTCCTTTAGATCATGGGTCGCAGACTCTGGAATGGTGTGGGTAAACAAACTTACCCCACAATTTGATGAATATCTGGCGGTTCATGATACAGGAAACAACTCACGTTTTTACGGAAAGAACCCAGCTCTTGCAACCCGCGAACTCTCCACCATCGCGAACAAAACTTCAACACGAGCATCTTTTACGGTAACCAGTGATGATGTTCGCCAGAAAGCTAATGCCCCGGATGGCTTTGAAAAAGCTTCAATTGCAGAGTTTTCGGCTAATAAAAACATTCAATTTGTGGAAAAGTATGAAGGTGGATCCTATCGCTATGCCCGCCCGCTTATTGTCAAAGAAGGCTGTCTTAAATGCCATGGTGACCCAAAAGATGCCCCTGCAGCCGTGATCACAAAGTATGGTGACAAAAAGGCATTTCACTACAAAGTCGGTGATGTTCGTGGAATTATTTCAGTAACACTTCCCTCCATCAGTCTAATGGAGGCGCTGCCAACCCTTATAAACCCTATTTCGCTTGGGGGAATTTTTCTTGCCTTTCTAATCAATTTTCTCTTTACAACTCGCTTTATTCTCAACAGGCTCCATAAGTTAACCGAGGACACCAAAGCCATTGTTTCAGGAAAACTGGATACCCCCTTACTCTACACGCAACCAAAAGAATCAAACGATGAAGTGGACCACGTGTACCACTCAGTAGATCTCCTAAAGCGCAGTATGGAGCTGGTTGTCCGGAAAATCAAAAGAAAAGGATAAACCATTGAAACGATACATCTAACCAATGAAAGACCAAACTACGGCCAACACAGCCTCAAGCAAAGACAGTGGCGGAATTATTAATGGTATTTCCATCGCTTCTTTTTTACAGATGCTTGAACAGGAGCGACACTCCTGTAGGGTCCAGGTAGAATCAAACAACAAGAGTGGAATTTTATATTTCGAAGATGGTGATTTAATAGATGCGGAGCAGGAGCAACTCCAGGGGATCGAAGCTGCTTACACAATTGTCTCATGGGAAAAACCAAGTATTGCAATGGCTGAGGCTGTTCCCCAACCAAGGCAGATAGATCATCCCCTGGGATTTATTCTCTTAAATGCTGCAAAACGTCAGGATGAACAAACGGAGACAATGGCAAGAACACCGATTACCTATGTCGTTAAGGATGCTGAGAATAACCCTGATTTTCAGGCAACCATAAACGTGCTGACAGCTGTTGAGGGTATCCGATATTTTTATATTCTTAATAAAACTGGAAAAATTGTTATTCATTCAGCCCCAAATTCAACACTTGGTGAGCTGATTATCTACTGCATCATCACAAGCAGCAATCTACGCAAATCTCTACGGACAAAGTCTCCACGCCGAATACATATGGAGATGAAAGATGGCAGCTCGCTACTGATCCTCCCGAAAGCTGGGAAGATACTTGGGATGGTACTTGATGCCCACAGCTCGGTATCAGAAGTGTCTAATCAAATAAGTGCAGGTTTATCTGTAAAATAGCAGTTGCAAGGACTATTAACCGAACTATGAATACTCTTTCCAAAGAATTTGCTATCCTTCCGGGAGTCCTGGGATCCTGTGTCTCGGTCCGCGGTGAAAAGACGCTTCTCAGTAGCCTACCCGACTTCTTCACAGACATCATGATCGAAGAAACGGCAAATAATACTGGAAGAATGATGCAAATGGCAGAAGTAAAAGGGCTTGATCCCCAAACAATGTCCATCCGCTACGATAGGTTTGATATTGTCGCTATGCCGATAAGCGCCAGTTCAATGCTTCTGGTTCTTTGTGAACAGGGAAGTGACACTTCACTGGTTAGCACAACAGCCGGCATGCTTGCCCCTGAACTTAAAAAGATGATAGAGCAGGCACCAGCAGCTGTAGCAGAACCAACCCCGGAACCACAGACAGAACCGAAGGAAAACCTGGATTACATCAACAAACAGACGACCCATGCCCTTAACAGTATCAAACAAGCACTTTTTGATACCGTTGGCCCAATTGCAGATATGGTTTATGACGAATGTCTTGAACGCTGGACTACAAACAACACACCCGATATTTCCAGAATCTTTGAGCTAATCGGATATATTTCCGGAGAAATTGATAATCCGGAACTTTTTGAAGAGTTTAAAGAAAAGATATCTTCTTTGCTTTAAATGTAGTTGTTCATACTCGATTTAACAGCTTAGTGATTGTCCCCTTATCTTTCCCTATCTACCTTTTTGCGCCGTTCAAGCAATACTTTCCACGGATAGGATTAAGTATTAGTTTTTGTTTTTTGAGACGAGAAAGGATGGTGTAAATGGTTGTGGTGGATTTTCCTGATGGGTTATTACAGATTTGTTTAAATTTCATCAGAGCCGCAAGCACCATCCCCCTGCGCTGAATACCACTGGCGTTCAGCCAAATTCTCGGTGATGGTGTCGATAATCTGTTGGTAAAGGACAAGCTGTTTCTTGCTCAGTTGGGCCCACGCCTTGACTTCAATCTTTTCAGGCAGATCGCTGACAATGGTCTTATCACTCTTTAAGCGTCTGAGAATAAAGGGTTACAGCATTCGGCGTAACTTCCCATAGCCATCTGGGTGCTTACTGAGACCTTTACTGAATGATTTGAATTCAGAGCTTGTGCCAAGCAGGATCACAGTCGCACTACCTTCATAATTGTTTATGGCTTGTTTGAAAAGATGATCGATAAAGAGAGAGCTGAATTCACGCCAGAAATGCAGGGATGGCGAAAGAGGACTATTTTGTTCGCAAAATCCCAAAAATAGAAACCAGTTTTCAGGCTGGTCTATGTAGGATTGATATATATCCTGTTGCAGGCTGATTTGTTTTTGACCCAATCGCCCCGTAGGTTTCTGCCATTCCAGTTGGAATGACTGGTCAACCCTGAGTAAGTGGAGTTCCTTAGGTGTTGTTTGGCTCATTGACTATTTGAGAGTTTCAATTATTTCTCGAAAACTGCTTAAACCTGATTCCAAATTATCAATAATCTCTAAGGCAAGGATGTCTGGATCAGGCAAATTGTCCAGATCAGCAAGGCTCTTGTCTTTGACCCAGAAGATATCGAGATTGGTTTTGTCACGGGCGACGATCTCTTCATGGCTAAATTTGCGCCATCTGCCGTCGGGGTTTTCCGTGCTCCATGTTTCCGTGCGTTTATGGCGATTCTGAGGATTATAGCAGCTTATAAAATCTTGCAAATGCTCAAAGCGCATGGGGCTTTTCTTGGGGGTGTGATGGATATTATTGCGATAATCATAGATCCACACCTCTTTCGTCCATGGGTCTTTAGAGGCAGGCTTATTATCAAAGAACAAGACATTCGCCTTCACCCCTTGGGCGTAGAAGATGCCGGTGGGAAAACGGAGAATAGTGTGCAGGTCGGCGGTCTTTAACAACTTTTTACGCACAGTCTCTCCAGCCCCTCCTTCAAAAAGCACATTGTCGGGCAACACCACGGTAGCCTCACCATCGATTTTGAGTAACGATTTAATATGCTGGAGGAAGTTGAGCTGCTTATTGGAGGTAGTGGCCCAAAAATCCTGACGGTTATAATTGAGGTCCTGCTTTTGAAGTTTGCCCTCTTCGTTGGTGATGGTCATGCTGGATTTTTTACCAAAGGGCGGATTGGCCAGGACATAATCGTAACGCTCACCCGTGTCTGTAACCAGTGCATCAGCAGAGGAGATAAAGCTATCACCATCTATCTCGCCAATATTATGAAGAAACATATTCATCAAACATAACCGGCGAGTACCAGCAACAATCTCGTTACCATGGAAGGTCTTGTTTTTGAGATGGGTCTTTTCGTCACGATCAAGGCGGTTGTTTTCGACAAGAAAATCATAGGCAGCTAGGAAAAATCCCCCTGTGCCACAGGCTGGATCAACAATGGATTTCAGAGGATTTGGCTCAATACAGGCCACCATGGTTTTAATCAGGGCGCGAGGGGTGAAGTATTGACCTGCACCACTCTTGGTGTCCTCAGCATTTTTTTCAAGCAGTCCCTCATAGATTTTCCCCTTCACATCAGTGCCAAGTAAGCTCCACTGTTCATGGTCAATCATATCAATGATTTTTAAAAGCTTGGCAGGGTCTTGAACCTTGTTTTGGCTCTTGGTGAAGATCTGCCCGAGGATTCCTTTTTCAGAGGATAAACTACGGAAAGCTGGACATAAAAAGTCTCAAGTTCGGCTCCCCGTTTACCGGCTAAGGTTTGCCAGTCACAGCTTTCACCATCTACAATTTCGTCACCCTCAGCGTCTTTAACCTTGGGGAAGGATAGCCCCTTATTATAGGGCGGTTGATTCAGCTCATGGGCCATCTTCAAAAAGAGGAGATAGGTGATCTGCTCCAGATAATCACCGTAACCCACCCCGTCATCTCGCAGAACATGGGCGAAATTCCAGACCTTGGAGATTATTGTTGATTCGTTACTCATTATTGTTTCCTTCTATTTGAACCTGTAAGCAATCCTTACAGGTTGAGTTTTTTCTATATCGAGGGCCATGTTGAGTGGTATGTCGGAAATACCGACATACCACTTTTTCAATTTAGCATATTCATAATGAGCTAAATCATGGTCTCTTTTTGTTTGGGGTCGGATTCTGCTACCAGCAGGGTCAGGGCGGCAAGGCCGGTGTCGTTGATAACGGGGATATCGTTCTGGTCTAAGAGGCGATTATTACGATGGAGAAAGTCTACGAATAGAAAAGCTCCACTGCGTTTATTGCCGTCGGAGAAGGGGTGGTTTTTCACCATAAAATAGAGAAGATGGGCGGCCTTGCTTTCAATGGTGGGATAGGCTGGCTCGCCAAAAACGGATTGATTTAGGTTGCCCAAGATACTTGCCAAGCCATCGGCCCGTACTTGGGCAAACAGGTCGGTGGCCTCTTTGCGTGCCATAAGCTGTTTTTTTAATTCTTGCAGGGTGGCCATGGCGATTTCAGGTGTTGGTAATGAGCCACCAGTTTGTCCCTTGGGGGTATCGAGCAGGCCTTCATCATAGCGTTGGAGCCAGAGAAATGTTTGGGTGTAACGACTGAGGATTTCCACCAAACCTCGGCCTGAATCTAACTGGAGGTCTGGGGATTTGGCGGTCTTTTGGATGAGTTTTAAGGCTTGCTCTAACTCGTTGGCATTTTGCTCAAAGCGTTGCTGATTGAGGGCATAACCTTGGAGGAGATAGTCTTTGAGGCGGTTGGTGGCCCAGATACGAAACTGGGTACCTTGGGGTGATTTCACTCGGTAACCAACCGAGATGATGACATCAAGATTATAATATTCAATCTCCCTTTTTACGCTTCTTTGCCCCTCAGTTTGAACTGTCGCAAAATTTGCGACAGTTGAGTTTCGACGCAATTCTCCGTCTTTAAAGACATTGTTGATATGTTTTCCAATGGTTTTTAGGTCTCGGGCAAAGAGTTCCGCTATCTGCTGACGATTGAGCCAGACGGTTTCTTCGTCAAACTTGACGCGGACCTCGGTTTGTTTATCGGCAGTTTGATATATTTCGATTTTATTCATGGTTTCTTCTCTGCCTTGGTTCAGTTGTCGCAAAATTTGCGCCAACTGAATTGATCTTTATGTTGTTTTTCCTTTGAAAGGATCGGTCATAGGTCTTTATATTACGCATCTTTTTGGGCCGCCTTAATCTGTTTTAACAACTCACTGGCAGGTTGCCAGTCTGCTTCCTTGCGACAAGCTGCCAGAGCGGTAGCACTGAGAAGTTCACCTGCAAAAGCCTTTTTGAGGATGGACTGACGCAAACCCTCGGCCTTTTCCAGACTTGCGCTGATGGTTTGTTCTATATTGTCACAGACGGAGAGGCGGGATTCTATTTCTTGGACGATTTGGAGTTGTTCGGGGAGGGAACAGAGTGGGAAATTAAGTGTTTTAAATCTTTCTGCACTAATTTTCTTCTGTGCAACTCCTTTGGTGATATAACCGAGTTGTTTTTTGATAAAAATAGATTCAATGCAATATTTAAAATATAATCTTTCTGAGTATTTTGACCATACTCTAAACTTCAAACAATCTGATGTGATTACAGCATTTGGTTGATGTTGAGGATATATTGAACAATCACCTGGAGGGTCGCCCATTTTTGTTATGAGAATATCCAAAGGCTTAACTGAATAAGCTGTTAATTCACGATATTTATCTTGTGAGATGAATTTTTGATTTAAGAAGAAGTTGTTTCTGGTGATATTCCTAACGAAAATCAAAGGAACACCAAAATCTTGGTAATCAGATACTTTTAAATTACTACCAAATGGGCCTATCCCAATTGAATAATTTTCAGGTGAGGCAATATCTTGAGGTTTAATATGTGCCCAAACCTCAGGCAGAGGCGGTAAAATCGCAATTTCTTCTTCTGTCAACGGAGGCAACTCTTTAAGCACCCTTGGCTTCATAGGCTTCCGACCTTCCTTGCCACCATCCTCCCAAAGTTGGACGGTTTCCTGCCATTTTGTCAGTAGCTGTTGGTGATGGTTTTGGCGTTCAGTTTGTATTTGTTGGAGGAGTTCGTTGGCGGTGGGGAGGCTTGTTTGTTTGGAGCGCCACTCTTTGGTTAGTTCCCCCGTAAAGGCTTTTTTAAGGACGGCCTGACGATAGATTTTAAGTTGGGCGCTGGCCTTGTTTAGATCACTGATGCCGTTATCTAAACTGCTGAATAGTTCTTCGATCTTGGCAACAATGGCTCGTTGTTCTGGGAGGGGAGCAACGGGAAGGATTAATTTTTTTAAAATAGTTTGACTAATATTGGGTTGAGCACCCCCTGTTCCTTGTTCAATAAGATTTCGTCTCTTATGAAAGAGGTAATTAAATAAAAAATTTGATTCAAATATCTTATTTTTAAATATAGCACAAACTGCTTGGTTTGGGGCTGCGTCAATACCAAGGAAGGCTAATTTCCCTATTGTTGCACCATATAAAGCTATCAAAATACTTCCCTTCGGAAATATTTTCGCGCTAGATTTTTTGATGGCTTCTTCTGTAATATGCTCTTCTGCTTTTATTATAATGTTATAATTCAGTTCACCTGATTTGACCCAAGGGATACAACCATTATAAAATTGCTCCTTTTTTCGACTCGGTGTACCCCCTGAAGTTGTGTGGCATACTTCACCAAGCCTGCATTCAATCCAATCATCTCTCATCATGCCGCCAAGACCTCATTTAATTCATCAATAATCCCGTCCATCTCCTCGCCAAAGAGTTGATACATTCGGCCCCGGCCGCCCTCGGCATCAAAGGGGGTGAAATCGAGATCTTCCACCTCGATATGATAGGAGCTGACCACATGTTCTTTAAATAAGCGCAACCACGCCATCTGCTCGGTGCTGAAGCGGTTATGTTGGCCGGCATTTTGTTTAAAAATCCACTGCTTGAAATTATCGTCAATGGTCTTGGCAAAGGAGGTCAGGGTTTGATCTAGGCCACAGACCTTGCGGATGAGGGAGACTAGAGCGGTGAGTTCGTCTTTTGGTTGTTTGGATTGGACGGCCTCCAGACATTCGTAGGCTTGCCAAACGGTAGCAGGGGCAAGGAGTGGTCTGTTCTGTTTAAGGTGGTCGAACAGTTCCTTAATCATTTTAAAGGTAATATCACGGCGGTTATAGGGTTGGTCGTAGAAGATGGAGAGGGCCTTGATCTCATCCTTATGTTTTTCTAAATAAGCGCTGAAATCTTGAATCACCTCCTTTGCTTTCTCTTCGGAGCTGGTCTGCCATTCGGACTTTACGATGTTGTCGAGATTAACGGCATCAATAATCTGCTCGTGCTCTCTGCGGACATTTTCCAGATAATTGCTCAGATCACCATTAAAGGTGGTGGCAGCGGTGCTGATTAATTCGTCTTGTGCCTTCTGTTCGGCTGATTCTATTTGTTCGGGGGATGGTTCTGTGGAGATTTTTTCCAGTTCCACCCGAGCCTTAGACTTGATTTCATCGGGATCAAAACTGCTGAGTAAGTCTTTACAGATTTGCTTGAGATTTTTGCCACCAGAGTGGCCGAGCAAAGCCTCGTGCTCTGGATCGCTTAGTTGTTTATCCAAACGAATAAGACGGTTAGCCAGCGATAAGAATAAGTCCTCCTCGGCTACTCCCATGGTAACAGCACCTAGGAGATCCTTGAGGGGGGTGCTGCGCTTTCGTTCCAAGGGGCGACTATCGGTTTTCTTGGATTTGGTGACACCCACGGCATCAACAATGATAAAGTGGGTCTTTGCCTCGGCAGTTCTTGAGACCAATTGCAAGCTATCCTTATTAATGGTGCGGGTTCCCCGGCCCTTCATCTGTTCAAAATAATTAACGGATTTAACATCACGCATAAAGAGTAAGACTTCCAATGGTTTGACATCGGTTCCCGTGGCGATCATATCGACAGTCACGGCAATTCGGGGATAGTAGGAATTGCGGAAGCGGTTAAGCACCGATTTCGGGTCTTCTTCTATCTTATAGGTTACCTTTTTACAAAACTCATTCCCCTCGTCAAACTCCTCGCGGATCATTTTGATGATATCATCGGCGTGGCTATCGGTCTTGGCAAAAACTAGAGTTTTCGGGACTTCGTATTCGCCATCCTCGGTAAATCTGTTGGGGTAGATTTCATTTTTTAAGGCCCGTTTATACTCGCGGATGATATGGCGGATTTGACTGGGGTTTACCACCTTTTTATCCAACTGGTTCGGGGTGTAAGCCGTGCCTTCATCCTCCTGCTGCCAACGCTTCTTGCGCGTGAGCTTGTCGCGCCGATCGACAAACCAGCCAGCCTTGATGGTCTCGCCCTTCTGGGAGATTTCCGTTTCAATGGTATACACCTCATAGGGAACATTGACCCCATCCAGTACCGATTCCTCATAGGTGTACTCGCTCATCACATTTTCATTAAAGAAACCAAAGGTGCGCTTATCAGGGGTGGCGGTGAGGCCGATCAAAAAGGCATCAAAATAATCAAGGACCTGCTTCCACAGGTTGTAGATGGAGCGGTGGCATTCATCAATAACAATGAAGTCAAACTGTTCAAGGGGAACCTTGGCAGAATAGACCACGGGTAGGGGTTCTTTTTTACCATGGTTTTGCAACCAGCTTGATTCGTTTGGGTTATCCTGCTCGCTATTTTCATCCAGCTCTTCGCCCTTTAAAATGGCATACATCCGCTGAATGGTTGAAATGCAGATCTGACTATCGGAGGCGATATAGCTTGAGGTCAACCGTTGAACATTATAGAGCTCAGTGAATTTGCGATTATCATCATTAGGCTGAAACGACATCAACTCCTGTTCGGCCTGTTCACCCAGGTTTTTGGTATCCACTAAAAACAGAATTCGTTTGGCATCGGCATGTTTCAAAAGACGATACATAAAGGTGGCAGCGGTAAAGGTCTTGCCTGCCCCTGTGGCCATTTGAATGAGAGCCTTAGGGCGATTTTTTTTTGAAGGAATGTTCAAGGTTGTCGATGGCCTTGATCTGGGCTGGCCGCAGTCCGGTGGGGTCAAGTTGTGGCGTTGTGGCAAGCCTGCCTCGTAGGGTGTTTGCTTTGGTTAGCCACTGGGCCATGGTTTCTGGCTGATGAAAACCAAAGACGATTCTGGCTCTTGGTTTTGGGTCGCGGTAATCGGTGAAATGGCTGAGTGCGCCCGTGCTCTCGTAGACAAAGGGCAGAGGATCGTTGTTTAGATATTTGAGTTTACTTGTGGCATATTTTGTGGCCTGTTCAGAAACCTGGAGGAGGTGTTGACCTTCTTCCTCCCGCTTGGCCTCAATAATACCGACTGCCTTACGATCCACAAAGAGAACATAATCGGCAGAGCCGGCATCTGTATGGTATTCACGGACGGCAAAACCTTTTCCTGCGGCCAGATTAATCTTTGTCTTCGCTTGCACTACCCACCCTGCGTTGCAAAGCATGGTGTCAATCTTGTCACGGGCAAGCTGTTCAGGATTTTGGTTTATGGAGGTGGGCATAGGCTTGGCTCTTGTTTGGGTTGAAAGAGGTGTAAATTCAAGTAAGTGTACTCTTTTTCAGTCAATTTTGCTTGGATTAAGCTCTTCTCTTCATTCCCGCCCCATACTCAGCCAAAGCGTCTAAAATCACATTTGACTGTACTTTAAATACCTACCTTGATAGTCAGCCTAATGCACGAGGAGAGCTCACTGAGTGAACTGCGGCTGACTTTCCTTTAAAAGCATATACAAATAACTCCACTTTTTAGATAGAAATTTAGCTAGAATAAACTTGACAAAACATTTAGAAAGAATATCCTATGCGAATAGTACTCACTATCAACAAAACTGGAGGCTGTACAATGACAGACAGAAGAGATTTTCTTAAAGGTGGAATAGTTGCCGCATCAGCATTGGTTGTAGGATCTGTAAATTTTGCAAATGCAGCAGCTGTGCCCTATACAAATGTTGTATATACAGCTGCTAATCCCGGAAAATGGGACAAAAAAGTGGGCAGTCATCTTCCCTCAATTACTGTGGAAGGGAGTAAGGTCACTCTTTTTACAAAGCATGGCATGGCTAAAAAACATTTTATAGTCAGGCACACTCTGGTTCTAGAGGATGGAACAGTTGTTGGCGGCAAGGTATTTAGTGGTTCCGACGCTGAAGCCAAGTCAACTTTTGAACTGCCAGCTGGTTACAAGGGGAAGATTTTTGGAACAAGTTTCTGCAATCTTCATGATTTCTGGGTAAATGAAGCAACTGTCTAGAACTGGAAACACAAACGTTTAGCAATAAAAAGTAACTTTCTGTTGTTATCCCCTGCGCCTCCTGTCATAATGGTTTTCCATTACGGCAGGGGGTGTTATGCTTTGATCCTGTCTAAACTCGACCTGTTTGGATGCCATCATGACTTCTCCCCCATATCATATTGAAGAACTCACTCCAAGCGGTCTTGGTTTCTCTAGAGATTCCAGTGGAAAAATCACTCTGATTGAAGGTGTTATTTCTGGTGAAACCGTTACCGCAAAGATTCAATCGACTGGAAAAAAAGCTGATACCGGTGTTGCAACATCAATTCTCGAACCATCTCGTGAGAGGATCCAGGCACCCTGCCCCAGTTACAGACAATGCGGTGGCTGTGATTTTCAGCATATGAGTTACCAATGCCAGCTACATGAAAAGTACTCAATTATTAGAGATATACTCCTTGAAAGTAATGACCCAACTCTTCAGGAAGCTGCCCAAAAACTACTCAAACAGCCCCTTGCATCCAAAAAACAAATTCATTATCGACAGCGCATTCGTCTTCAGGTTGATGATAATCAGGTTTTAGGTTTTCACAAACGGCGCAGTCATGCCTGTATTGCTATCAATAATTGTTTATTAGCCCAACCTGAAATAAACAACTGCCTCCAGGAACTCTTGCAGCAATCGCCCTTCGCCAAGCTACTGCGGCAGACCGAGGCAATTGAGATACTGTATGATCCAAACGGCTCAACAATCACCATCCAAATCCATTTCAAACGAAAACCGCGCCCAACCGATCTGAAACTTGCCCAAAACCTGATCGATACCATTCCAGGAATCAAAAACATATTTTTCACAAGCACCGGTTTTGCCGTGACAGGAAGTGATTCTCTCTCCTTCACCCTGCCCCCACTTGCCCCGCACACCGAAAAATCATTACAGCTTTCCCTTGAAACAGGCGGATTTTGTCAGGTAAATGTGGAACAGAACACCACTCTTGTGAAAACCGTTCTTGACTATTGTGCCATTACAAAAGAGGAGACTGTTCTCGATCTGTTTTGTGGAATGGGAAATTTTGCAGTACCTCTTGCTGAACAGGCAAAATCAGTACTCGGGGTTGAAGGGCAGGGATCGGCCATTCGCAGTGCGAAGAAAAACAGCAGTGACGCTGGACAACGGAATACATCATTTAAGAAACAGGCGATCCATGCAGCCTGCCTGGAACTTGCCAAGTCAGGAACACTATTTGATATCATTATTCTGGACCCACCCAGGCAGGGAGCACCCGGCCTTGCAAGAATACTCCATACACTATGCGAAAAACGACTGGTCTACGTCTCCTGCGATCCCGTAACTCTCTGTCGTGATCTGGAAGAGTTACTGCATCAGGGCTTTATAGTAAAAAGAATACAGCCCATCGACATGTTTCCGCAAACTCACCATATCGAAAACGTAGTACTTCTGGAAAAGGTCTAAAATGGTCCGCTAATGGGTGATCTGCTTGACTGGATTCCTTTGAAAACCATTGACAGAATCATGCTTTGGCAGTAAACGAGTGAATAAAATAAAACCATTTTTCATCTGACAAATCAGGTTGTTCCTAAACCATCATATATGACCAAAATAAAGAGTAGTCATGAGCAAAGAAAATACCCAAGTATTAAAGCAACGTCGTGAAAAAGCTGAGGCATTAGCCGACCTTGGTGTTAACCTCTATAGTAACGGGTTTAAACCGGACAACCGGATCAAGGAACTCATCCCAAAGGGTGAGCATCTGGCCGCCGAAACTCAAGATGAAACCAACTACACATACTCCGTTGCAGGCCGCATTATGTCCATGCGTAAATTCGGTAAAGCAGCTTTTTTCCATCTTGTGGACAGTTCCGGGCGCATTCAGGTCTATATAAAGAAGGATGCCTTAGGGGACGAAGTCTTTGCTACTTTTAAAAAGTGGGATATTGGCGATATTGTAGGTATTGAGGGGAAACTCTTCAAAACCAAAATGGGTGAACTCTCTGTCCTTGCCGATAAACTTGTTATGATCTCTAAATCTCTACGCCCCCTCCCGGAGAAATTTCACGGTCTTACCGATGTGGAAACACGATACCGACAACGCTATGTTGATCTGATCGTCACCCCTCAAAGTCGTGTAACATTTAAAAAACGAGTGGAAATAGTCCGCTTGATTCGCGAGTTTCTTTCAAACCGCGGCTTTATGGAAGTTGAAACACCCATGATGCATCCTGTTCCTGGTGGTGCAACCGCAAAACCGTTTGCAACCCACCATAACGCTCTTGATATGGAACTATTCCTTCGTATTGCACCGGAACTTTACCTGAAGCGGCTTCTCGTCGGCGGTTTTGAACGTGTCTTTGAAATCAATCGAAATTTTAGAAATGAAGGTTTGTCCACCAGACATAATCCCGAATTCACCATGCTCGAGTTTTATCAAGCCTACGCCACTTACCATGACCTGATGGAACTCACCGAGGAGATGATCTCCTGGCTCTGTGATGAAGTCAATGACACCATGGAAATTGAGTATCAAGGAACCAAAGTGAACCTTGCTCCTCCCTGGAAACGTATGACTATGGACGAGGCACTAATCGAAGTTGCTGGTCTTGATGCTGCTGATCTTGCGGATGATCAGAAAGTGCTCGCTCTTGCCAAAGAAAAAGGGATTCAACTCGAGGAACAGGCCGGCCCCGGAAAAGCAAAAACCGAGCTTTTTGAACTCCTTGTTGAAGAAAAGCTGATCGATCCGACATTTATCACAGCTTACCCAACCGAAGTGTCGCCACTGGCCAGAAGGAACGAAGATAATCCTGATGTTACCGATCGCTTTGAACTCTTTGTAACCGGCCGTGAACTGGCCAATGCCTTCAGTGAACTGAACGATCCCGTCGATCAGCGGCAGCGTTTTCAGAAGCAGATCGATGAAAAAGGGAATGACGACGAAGTCCACTCGGAACTTGATGAGGATTTTGTACGTGCCCTGGAATATGGCATGCCTTCAGCTGCTGGTGAAGGTATCGGCATTGACAGATTAGTTATGCTACTCACAGATTCACCATCAATCCGTGACGTTATCCTTTTTCCACATCTAAAACCAGAAGTACAGAAACAGCAAAAAAAGAAAAAGAAGAAAAAAAGTGTTTGAATGGTTCATAAGCCTTCGCTACCTGCGAGCACAACATAAGCAGAAATTCATCTCGCTTATCTCGCTTATATCCGTTGCCGGCATTACCATGGGTGTTATGGCACTCATTGTTGTGCTGGCAGTCTACTCCGGCTTTACAAATGGTCTGCGCGATCAGATTCTTGGTATTAACTCCCATATTATTATTCAGCGACTCGGTGGGGTTATCCCGAACTATGAGCTGGTACGTGACAGGATTGTCACCGTAGACGATGTTACCGGAGCCACACCCTATCTCTATACCCAGACATTGCTTTCAGGCCCACAGGGTGGAACCGGTGTGGTCCTTCGTGGAATTGATCCTGCAACGGCAAGAGGAGTTATCGCACTTCCTGAGCAGATGGTGGAAGGTACCATCGAAGATCTGATACAGGACAAAGATGCGAGGATGCCCGGAATTATACTTGGTATCGCCATGGCCGCAGACCTTCACGTATCGGTTGGTGGAAAAGTTCGGCTTATCTCTCCATCGGGGCCTCTCACACCGATGGGAATAATCCCCAAGATCAAAACCTGCCGGATAACTGGTATTTTTGAATCCGGTATGTATGAGTATGACTCATCGATTGCCTATATGCATATCCCCGCTGTTCAGGAATTTCTGGAAAGCGGTGATATTGTCCACGGAATTGAAGTCACTGTAAAGGAAAAAGAATTAAACCGGGCTGATCTGGTGGGTATGAAAATAGCCGATATGCTGGGAAAACCATTTATTGCCAGAGACTGGATGTCCATGAACCGCAATCTTTTTGCAGCCTTTAAGCTTGAAAAAATTGGCATGTTTATCTGCGTTGCCCTGATTATTCTGGTGGCAGCACTGAATGTTGTTTCAGCACTCATTATGGTTGTTATGGAAAAAGAAAAAGATATCGCCATCTTGAAGTCCATGGGAACGACATCCAAGACCATCATGAAAATTTTCTTTTATCAGGGACTGGTTATCGGAGTAGTCGGAACTTTTCTAGGAGTACTCGGAGGACTCGGGCTCTGTGAAATCCTATCCCGCTACCAGTTTATTGAACTGCCGTCAAATGTGTATCCCATGAATACCCTGCCAATCAAAGTGTTGCCAATGGATGTCACAATCATCGCTATTTCAGCTCTTGTTATCACCCTGTCAGCCACCATTTACCCATCCTGGAAGGCATCAAGAGTGAAACCTGCCGAGGTTTTGTCATGATTCAAAAACAACTTTTTGCCGGAAAAAATCTCTGCAAAAGTTTTCATAGCGGAACTGAAAAGATCCAGATACTAAAGAACCTTGAATTCAGCATTGATACAGGTGAGATGATCGCCATTGTCGGTGCATCTGGGTCCGGCAAAACAACTTTACTTCAGATACTAGGAACACTGGATAGCCCCGACAGCGGAAATATATTCTTTAAAGGTAAAAACCTCACAAAGATGAGTGACAATGCACTCTCCGGTTTTCGCAATAAATCCGTAGGCTTTATTTTTCAGTTTCATCACCTTCTACCGGAATTCACTGCGCTTGAGAATGTTATGATGCCAGGTCTAATAGCTGGCAAAACAAAAAACGAAATGGAAGGTCCGGCAAAAAAACTTCTGACACAGGTCGAACTCGACCACAGAACCAGCCACCGGGTTAACGAACTCTCGGGTGGCGAACAACAGCGTACAGCGCTCGCCCGCGCCCTTATTATGAAACCATCTCTGCTGCTAGCCGATGAGCCAACAGGGAACCTGGATACTCGTTCCGGTAATCTGGTCTTTAATCTGATTCAATCATTATGCAGAGATTTGCAGCTTGCAACCATTATGGTTACGCACAACAAAGAACTTGCTGCACAAATGGATTCTATTTATCTTCTAAAAAACAATATCCTTTCCAAGCAAACGACGCCCTGACCCAAAAAAACAAAAGGTAAGATTGTTCTTCTCTGAGCGATTCAGAATCTTGAAAATCAGCAATTACTACTTTGCTTCAAGCCCTCTCTGGTAAGCAAGCATAATCTTTATCTGTCCGTAGGAGTAGGCATTACCAAGTTCGGTCTTAATTCCTTTCAGCGTTTTTTCTTCAGCTCCCGCTATCCCTTCTGCAATTTCTTTCTGCAGCTCAACAGCCAGCACCCTCTCTATGGCAAGTTCTCCAGATTCTATAAAGGAACACAGGTGACTTTCTATAGTGCTCTGCACAAGCCCGCGTTCTTTGGCAATTGCCTCAACAGTCTGCCCTTCAAGAAAGAGAGCAAGGCTTGTGTCTTTGGTGCTTCCATGCTCTTGAACTCTCTTTTTGGGTTTATCAGAATGTTCAGAAGCGACTTTAAGAAGGGGTAAAGAAACAACCTCAATCCCTTCTTTTTTACGATAAGCACGTACATGCTCCACAATCTCTTTGCCGTAATTTTCAATGGTCTTTTTACCAACACCGGAGATCGCCTGAAGTTCTTTTAAATTGTCCGGTAAACAGACCACAATCTGGATCAACACCCGCTGATACAACACCTGAAATCTTGCCACATCAAGTTCAGTTGCTTTAGCAGTACGCCAATCCCTCAGAGTATTAAAGAGTTCAGGATGGTCAATATCCGATTCAGAATATTCAGGCGCCTGCTGTTTTTTTATCTTCGAAGGTTGAAAATCGACTTCAGCTTCCGATACGGCCCGAAGGTAGCTGGAAGGTGAAAATCCATTTTGACAGGATTGTATTCCGGCCGATTTTATTCCAATCTCTTTTCTACAGTTATTCAGGACACTGTTAATTTTTTTCCGAAGTTCCTTGTTATCCGTCTCGAATTGTAGCGTTTGCACGGAATCATCAAATAGTGCAGAAAACTTCTCTTGAAACCAGCTCGATGCCTTACTGACCCGCTCAAGCGTATGTTCATCACTTTCCGGTAGATTGTTCTCCTGAAAAATTGTCCACAATTGATTCTTAAAGTTTTCACTCACTCCGAAGATGAACTCCCCGGCCTGCTGGTCGACGCTTGCCATATCCTCTGCCCCGGAAACCTGGACCACACTGCCATTACGAACCAGAAGGTGTGTAAGATAGCCGAGCCGTTTGGCCAATAAACTAAAATCAAAACATTCATAAAGAAGTTTCTGTTGATAGCTTATCTTGGCCCCATGAAGCATTTCTTCGGTGGGCTGCTTATTACGACCATCTTCATCAAAACGTAACACAGCATGGTCTGTTGCCACACCCCTTGTGCTGATTGGGGAGCTAAGCACCAGGCCTTCAAGGGTTTTACAACGACTAAGTGCCACATAGACCTGACCGTGAGCAAACGCTGCCCGAGCATCAATTATCGCCCGCTCAAAAGTTAAGCCCTGGCTCTTATGAATGGTGATAGCCCAGGCAAGCTTTAGAGGGTACTGCTTAAAACTACCAACTACCTCCTCTTCAATCTCTTTATTG
>Ga0307929_1000071_pt1 | contig 99717 bp, 79 predicted proteins | sample AceLakmetage1330_FD_203160 | JGI IMG/M metagenome (GOLD analysis project Ga0307929, IMG submission 203160) | Saline water microbial communities from Ace Lake, Antarctica - #1330 | ecosystem: Environmental > Aquatic > Non-marine Saline and Alkaline > Saline | place: Antarctica: Ace Lake...
ACCACTTTAAGTGGGATAAGTGTTAGGAAATGAGACCATGACAAATGTCGTGACAGTGTAACGACATTCTCGAAATCAGAATATTCCTCGACAAATTGAATCATTCGGCGCAGATTCTTTTCTTCGTAATTCCTTCCAAATTTCTCAACTAATTCTCGTGACACCGTAACGACAATTTGCTTTCCGTATTCTCCTCTTTTGTTTTGTAAGTTATGATTCAAAATTCGTTTCCCAACATGCCAAAACAACACGGTCAAGGCACTATTCACATGCAAAACAACTTGTCTCTTCATATTTTCAATTAAAGAAACAAGTTCATTGAGCAAATCTTGATATTCAGTTTTTTCTAACGCCATTTCAATATCTTTTGTTTCCGCTTTTTGGGTCTGTTACCACAAATGCTTTTATGTATATTGTCATTTGGATATTTCATTTTACAAAGTTAATAGATTTCCTTGCTTTGGTGTTTTACAGGCAACGTTGTTTTTAAATAGTGTGTATCCATAAAGTCGATTTTTTTTGATTTAAGATTGAGGATTTGAGATCGGAGATTTTAGATTGTGCTGAATAACACCAACATCTTAAATCTAAAATCGTTAATCTAAAATCGAAATTTTTCTAATTGTTACTTTAAAGACAGACACTAGTTAGGGGTTTAAAATCACACTTTCCTTGCCGCTGACTTTGTATATGTGGCAGGCATCAGCACCAATGATGAATAGTTCATGCACCACCCGCTCACCATCAGCAAAGCCATAGAAATAAAATTGTTCCTCGGTATCTTTGAGTATTTCCTGATACGAATCGTCCAAAACAGGATGCCACCGCGAGATAGGGTAAGTTCCACTTTCGGTAAAGCGTATGGTGTCCTTGGTCGATTCTCTGACCGTATAAAAATCGTTGAGGCGGCCACCCGTTACAGTAAGTCCTATCATACGAAATTCATCACTACAAATAATTTCATCGGGGTCATCGCTTTTGGAACAGCCCAAAAAAAATAGGATCGCGAAAATAAGCAGACTAAGTTTTTTAATAGCTGTGATTTGTTTTTCAATTTTCATAATCGACAAGGGATAATAATTTTTAGGATTTAGATTCGTATTCTTTGCGCAGCAGGCCATAGCGATAGATATCGTAATATTTACCATCAAAAAAACGGGCCTCGCGCAGACAGCCTTCATTAATAAAACCCAGTTTCTTTACCAGCTTGATGACGGGGCTATTGTAGGCCAGCACTTCAGCTTCGAGGCGATGAAAGTTGAACCGCTCGAAGGCAAGGTCAATCATAGCGCAAAGCACCTGCTTGCCGATGCCCTGGTGGTGAAAGTCGGGATGGATAAAGAGACTTAGCTCAGCCTTACGGTTGAACCATCGCACCGATTTAAATGCCGTCTGCCCGATGATGCGTTCGTCTTTGATCAGCGCGTAATTTATTTCATCGGGCATCCCATCGGGATAGATCCATTTTTCGGTAAGGTGCTTGCTAACGTCCGGCAGCAGTGCAATTTGTTTGATGCTGTCGTTTTTTGCTTCTATTGCTTTGAGTTCAAAACCATTTTCGAGCGTTATCATTTAGTGAAGTTTTGTTTTGGTAAAATATCCATGACTTATTAATCCAAGGTTTTATTAGCTATTAATAAGCATAAGGATTTTACAAAGATAGCAGATAAGCTCATTACGGCCAGAACGGGTGTTGTTTTTTTTAGTTCAGGGTTGCTAACCCACACTGGCTTGAGGCTCGCAACCCTGAAAAATGTCCGATGTATGATGTCCGAGGTTGCATCCTCACATCTGAAATCCAACAATCACACATCCACATCTAAAATCTTAAGTCGGACATCTGAAATCTGACATCAAAAGATACCAGGGATACAATCCCTCCGCAGGAGCTGAGCAGGCTCTGCGGGGCTGCGAACCTAAGCAAGCCAGGGCTTCACTTTAAGTGAAACCCTGGCTTTCCAAAGTGTAAAGGCTGCTAAGCTCTCATTCCCCCTCGCCAATCATCTTTTGTATCCCCGGGCGGTCGATTTTCCCACCGGGTGTTTCAGGGAAATCAGGAAGAAAGAATAGCTGCCGCAGTCTTTCGGATTTCCCAAACTTTTGTTTCAACACGTTTTCTATTGCCTGTTGCTCCTGAACTAACCAGGGCTGCCCTTCGATAACCAACAGGAGCTTAGCTCCCAGCTTTTCGTCAGGGACGGATGAAATGATAAAACGATCTTTAATGTAGGTTTCCAGTTTTTTTTCGACCAGCTCGGGAATCACGTTAATGCCTCCCGTGATAATCAGATTGTCGCAGCGACCCAATATTTTAAAACGGTTTTTATCGATAAATTCGGCCAGATCGCCGGTTTTTATAATCCCATCGGCCAGCTTAGGTGCTTCAATGCACAGCCGCCCCTCTTCGTTAGCCCAAACCTTAACTCCTGGCAAGGGATGCATGTAGCCGTCCGCGTCCTGGCCTCTAAGTTTTTGCATCGCTATATGGCTCACCGTTTCGGTCATTCCATAACTTAGATAGCTTTCGTTGCTCAATTTTCTAATTTCTGTCTGAAGGCTGGGGGCAAGCGGTGCTCCGCCAATAATCAGTTTTTTAATCCTGTTCAACTTCTCTATTCCGCCCACTTGCGACAGAATTTCATAAATCTGAAGCGGCACCATCGCGGCAAAATCAAAATCTTCATCAATAGCATTCAAGGGATCAGCCAAGGGTTTAACGAAGTGTAAATCCAAGCCTAAAACCATGGCCCTCACAACCATCATTTTTCCGGCAATATACCCGGCAGGTAAAGCCAATAAAGATTTGTCGCCCTTTCGTAAATCCAGATATTCTCCGGTTTTAATGGCACTATTCACCATCTTTTGTTTTTTGATCCGAATGGTTTTTGGCACACCGGTGCTGCCGCTGGTTTTAATATTCAGATAATCGTCCTTATTTAGCCATTGTAAGATAAAATCGAAGATGGCTTTTTGCCAATCGGCAGTTAAACTATTTTCAAGGCGATCGTTTGCGTAAGCGATCAATTGATTTCCTTCAAAATATTTACCCTCCAAAGTTAGCGTAGAAAAACTGGTTTCATTCATGGTTCAAATAATTCAGATTCCACTTTTCTTTAGGCTGATAAAAAAGACGAGCATCGCGAATGTACAATGGCGATGGGATATTATTGGTGTAAAGGCTGCCCGTACCCAGACCCTGGGGCAGCGGGTTGCCGAGGGTGGCCGTCCATTGGGCAATGGCATTTAAGCCCACGTTGGATTCGAGAGCCGAGGTAATCCACCAGCCGATATTCAGACCTTCGGCAATTTCGATCCACTCGCTGCATCCTGCTATGCCGCCATGCAAGGAGGGTTTTAAGATGATATACTCAGGCCGGATAACAGAAAGCAATACCGCTTTATCTTTTGTTTTGTGAACGCCAATCAGCGATTCGTCCAAGGCAATGGGCATAATCCGTTCCCGGCACAAGTCGGCCAGCTCTTTGTTTTTACCGGCGGCGATGGGCTGCTCGATGGAATGAATTTGCAGAGCTGCCAATTTTTGCAGGTTTTTGCGAGCCTCCTCCATCGTAAATGCACCATTGGCATCCACGCGGATTTCCAGTTTATCAGCGGAGAATCGCTTGCGAACGGATTGCAAAATCGCCACCTCCTTATTAAAATCAATAGCTCCGATTTTCAGTTTGATACATCGGAATCCATCGTTAATTTTTTCATCAATTTGCTGAATCATATAATCCGGCTCACCCATCCAAACCAAACCGTTGATTGGGATTCCAATATTTTCCTGCGTAAAATCGGAGGGAAACAGGATTTTATCCTCATCTGCCTTCAAATCGAGCATGGCCGTTTCGAGGCCAAAGCGCAGCGAAGGAAAATTCATCAAGCCATCATCTACCCAATAATTGTAATCCTGGATGTTATGACAAACTTCGGCGATCTTTGGTTCCAGTTCGGCATTGGCATCGCAGCTCAAATTCTTTAAAGGAGCTATTTCGCCAATGCCTGTTTTGTTTTTGTTTTTAATAAAAAAAAACCAGCTATCCCTGCTTTGCATCACGCCACGAGAGGTGCCGGCAGGCCGTTTGAAATGGAGCTTATATTTTACAAAATAGGCTTTCATGATCCTATCCAAATTCCAAGACCAAACAAAAGGATATAAGCAAAGGTGGAGAGGGCAAGCTTTTTTAAATAGGGATCGAGGAGTCTTTGCTCATCGATTTTAAATATACGCAGCAAATCACGAACAAACAAGGGGATGACGGCAAGGAAGATAAATTGATATGGCGAGTGATAATTGAAGATGGTGTAAATGATGCCGCAAACGATGGCCAGGCCAACGAGCAGAATATGATAAAGCCGTGCGTTGTTGTGGCCCATGCGCACCACCAATGTGTTTTTGCCGGAGTTACGGTCGTTTTCCTCATCGCGCATATTATTCAGATTGAGTACGCCGGTGCTGAGCAATCCCACCGAAATAGCCATAAGCCAGGTGTCGGGGGGCAGGCGGTGCGCATTGAGGTAGTAGGTGCCCAAAACGCCAAGCAGTCCAAAAAACAAAAACACAAACAGGTCGCCCAGGCCGCGATAGCCGTAGGCTGTATTGCCGATGGTATATTTTATTGCTGCCGCAATGCTCACGATGCCAAGCAGGAGGAAAAGCAGCGTTTGCCAGCTCTGGCTTCCCAGCCCCACCAAAATTAACGAAATGCCGCTGCTCAAGGTTAGCAGTGCCACAAGGCCTACGCCCCATTGCATTTCGCGGATACTAATTTCGCCGCCCTGCACCGTACGTACCGGACCCAATCGCTTGTGATTGTCGGTGCCTTTGAGGCTGTCGCCCAAATCGTTGGCCATGTTCGACAGGATTTGCAAAAGCAGTGTGGTGAGGATGGCCAGCGCGATAACCCAGGGTTTGTAATCCTGGTCGGCAACGGCCATAAAACTCCCTGCCAAAGTGCTCGAAACGGCCAGGGGCAGCGTGCGCAGCCGCATGGCCTTGATCCATGATTTCACGCTTGCCATTAGGGGAATTTTGGGTATTGATGAAAATCGGGGTCGCGTTTTTCCAAAAAGGCATGTTTACCTTCCTGGGCTTCTTCGGTGAGGTAATAAAGCAAAGTGGCATTACCGGCAAATTCCTGCAGGCCTGCCTGGCCATCCAGGTCGGCGTTCATGCCCAGCTTTATCATGCGCAGAGCCATCGGGCTGCGCTGCATCATGGTTTTAGCCCACGATACTACTTCATCTTCGAGGTCGGCAAGGGGAACTACTTTGTTGACCAAGCCCATAGCCTCGGCTTCGTGGGCCGAATACTGGCGGCACATAAACCATATCTCACGCGCTTTTTTCTGCCCTACGATGCTGGCGAGATAGGAGGAGCCAAAGCCGGCATCGAAGCTCCCAACCTTGGGACCGGTTTGTCCGAAGATGGCATTTTCGGAGGCGATGGTCAAATCGCAAACCACGTGCAGTACGTGACCGCCACCGATGGCATAGCCATTTACCATGGCGATGACCGGCTTGGGCAACGAGCGGATTTGCTTTTGCACATCCAGCACATTCAAGCGCGGTACGCCGTCCTTGCCGATGTAGCCGCCTTTTCCTTTTACATTTTGGTCGCCGCCCGAGCAAAAAGCCTTATCGCCGGCACCGGTAAAAACAACCACGCTGATGCGCTGATCTTCGCGACAAATACGCAAGGCATCACTCATTTCTGTGGTGGTTGTAGGTGTGAATGCATTGTAATAGCGCGGCCTGTTGATGGTAATTCGTCCGATTCCTTCAAAGAAATCAAACAATATTTCTTCGTATTCCTTGATGGTTTCCCAAATTCTTTTTTCCATAATTTAAATATCAAATCAACTATTAAATCAATAACAAAACAGCAGCTTAATCTTCTTTTAAAAACTGAAAATATTTTTCTAATACCTCAGGCGATTGCTTGCGATGGGTGAAGACTTCGAGGATGGCGGGCTTTTGCAGATCGTCGGAGAAAAACTTTGTAAGATTTTCGTTCAGCTCAGCAACATTGCAGGCACGGAAATATTCCAGGCCAAAGGTTTGGGCAAAGCCTTCGGTTTTTTCGAGGTGGCGGGTTTCGTAAAATTTCTCTAAGTGTTCGGTGGACGAGGGTCCGGGTATTATCCTAAAAATGTTACCACCGCCATTGTTGACCACGATGATGCGTAATTTATCGGAGAGGTAATTATTCCACAAGCCGTTGCTGTCGTAGTAAAATGAAAGATCCCCGGTAATGAGCAGGGTTGGTTTATTGTCGGCAAAGGCGGCACCCACTGCTGTGGAAGTGCATCCATCGATACCGCTGGTGCCACGATTGGCAAAATGCTCGATGCCGGTCTTGTGCCTGAAAAGCTGGGCGTAGCGCACCGGGCTACTGTTGCTCACGTGCAAATCGTAGTCGGCGGGTATTTGCTTAAAAACCTCATCAAAAACCAGCATATCACTGTACGGACATTGTTTCATATATTCCTGATGACGCTTGGCGGCTCGTTGCATTTTTGCCTGCCACAAAGCATGATAGGTGCTTAATTTGGATATTAATAAAGGTGCTAATTGAGGGATAAAGTGGTCGGCAGGAATATAAATACTGTGCGTTAAATGCTGGTAAGTGTCGGGGTGATGTTCGTCGGAATTGATGTGGAGGTGTGCTTTAACTTCGTTGCGACGCAAAAATGCCTTGATGCGTTTGGATACAATGGCATCGCCAATGCTTATCAAAACCTCCGGCGCAAAATCTGCTTCTTGCTCTCTATCCAGCGTTGCCAGTATTTTATCGATGCAGGCAACGCCGTGCGTGTTGGAATAATTGGAGGTGGTTTCGCTAAGCGTGATCACCTGCTTTAATTGCGAAATGTGATCCAGGCTCTCATTAAGTTTTTCATTTTTGCTGCCCTGTCCCACCAGCATCATCACTTTATCCGCCTGGTTTATAATCGAGGCTATTTCGCTAAGCTTGTCGGCACTCAATTTTTTTTCAGCAAAATAATTATTGATGATCCTCACTTTGGGCAAGGCTGCAAGGCTTTGCTCGTAAAGGGGTTCGGCAAAAGGGAGGTTGATATGCACCGGGCCGGGAAATGGCTGGCTCAATGTATTGATGGCTTCATTGATAAGCCTGTTGGCAAACCAGTGCTCGTCCTTGTTGTGAATTTCCTGCGGCAGGTTGACGCTTTTTTTGATGTAGTTGGCAAAAATATTTTCCTGTTTGATGGTTTGCCCGTCGCCCTGATCCGTCCAGGCTTTAGGCCGATCGGCGGTGAGGATAAGCAGGGGCACTTTTTGATAATACGCCTCGGCGATGGCCGGGGCATAGTTGAGGGCAGCCGTACCCGAGGTACATGCGATTGCCACCGGCCTGCCCAGCCTGATGGCCATACCCAGCGCGAAAAAAGCTGCACTGCGCTCGTCCACCAACGAGTAAGCCTTAAAGTCGGGAAGCCCCGCAAAAGTATTCACCAGGGGTGCATTGCGCGAACCCGGCGAAATTACAATATCGCTTACGCCCTTGGCCAGCATAATTGCTGCCAGCTCCTGTACCACGCTTTTGTTGGATATCATTTTTTTAAATCTTAAATCAATACTTTTTCTAAAATTGCTGCTTTCATTTCGGTTTCCTGCCACTCGCTATCGGCACACGAGTCGGCGGTAATTCCTCCGCCTGTGAACAAGTGAAAATATTCGCCATTTTTTTTCATGCAACGCAGATTAACAAATAACTGATTTTGCCCGGCAATGTTTAATGGTCCCAAAAATCCGGTGTAATATTCCCGATCATGGTTTTCTATTTCCAAAATCATTTTTAAGGCAATATCTTTTTGAAAACCACAAACCGCAGGCGTAGGATGCAAGGCCTCGATTAGCTTTCCCAATGATATTTTGCTCTTTCGATTATCGATTTTAAAATCTGTTCGGATATGTTCGATGGCACCCGCAGGTGAAGTATAAGTTTCGCTGGTGCTGTAATTTTCGATGCCGAGTTTTTTAAGTTCCTCTTCGATGAAATCGCTAACCCATTGCTGCTCCATCCGTTCTTTCTCGGGCCAGGAATCGGGTGTTTTTTCTCCGGACGAAACGGGTCGCGTGCCAGCCAGAGCCATGGTGTGGAAATTGCGATCCTCGACCCGGAGCAGGGTTTCGGGACTAGCTCCCATCCACAATCCCGTTTGCGGCGTATAAAAAAGATAAGTGAAGGCCGCCGGGTAGTTTTTTTTCAGTTTCAAAAATATCTCCGCCAGACTCAAATCAACAGCAGGTTTAGTAATCTTAATTTTAGAAAAGACCACTTTTTTGGCTTCCTGGTTTTTAATGCGATCGATAAGCAAGTTGCAACTTTGCAGGTAATGCGCTTTCGTGGTGGATTGAGGAGCTTCAACAGCATTGGCTTTTTTGTGGGCAACAGGATCTGGTAATTTTTGCGAAAAGCAAACAATTTCTTCTACGCCACTCAAGAGGAAATCCGGTTTTATTACAATGATCGGATGCTGCTCTGTTTTTACAAAAGGGGCAAAAACAAATCCTGTGGCATTCACCAATTCCCCAAAATTTTGGATTTCTCCTGCTTGCTTACTGGTTTCGATGACAGCGTTCAGGCCGTCATCACCGGGCAAATGCCAGAGCGCGAAGCCGTAGCCTGCATGGATACTCTTTTCGATAAAATCGTTGAGATCCTTGTGCATAGCTATTTACGGATAATAAAATTGGTAAGCCTGATGGTAGAAATGAGCCGGTCGTCCTGATCGCGGATATCAATATTCCACACATGGGTACGCTTGCCGCGATGGATAATTTCGGCGGTGGCAAACACCCAGCCGCTGCTTGCCGCCCCCGTGTGGTTGGCCGAAATCTGGCTTCCTCGCACATCGAAGGTCTCGTTATCGATCAACACAAAGGAGCCCATTCCGCCAATGGTTTCGGCTAGCGCAACGTTTGCACCGCCATGCAAAATACCGCCCGGACGTACGGTGCGTTTATCCACCGGCATTTTGGCACACACCCGCCCTTCGTCAACTTCGGTGTATTCGATACCCAGGCTCTCCATCAATGTGCCGACATTGGTAGCGTTCAGTTCCTCGATGCTTGTATTTAAATTCATCATGCTTTGCAGTGATTTTTAAATCTATTCACTAAAAAACCACAAAAGTATAAAATATGAGACTGAATGGAAATCACAAATTGTGATATCCAATAGTGAGAAGATGGGGTTAAGGAAACCTGCATTGGTTTTCACGGAACAAGGTGTTGCGATTTTGTCTAGTGTTTTAAACTTTATTAAAGCTTATGCCTGATTATGAATTTAATAAAGCGTTTTATTCGATGAGGACATCGTCTTCATAGTTAAATTCCAGTTTACTCTGAAGGATAATTTCATCAAGGATTGCTTTCTGATATCCTAATTCTACAGCTTTTTCAAAGTTTTCCCGAATCTTTGGAATATTAAAAAGTTCCTCAATAGCATCCATGTATTTATTGACAATTGCTTTCACACCGTATTGTTCTTCTGCTTTTCCTCTAATTTTTTCTTTCAATTCCTCAACGATAATGTCCGATTTGATAACAAATGAAATCGGAAATCGCTGGACTTTATCTATGTCGAGAAAATACTTTCGTACGTCTGTGGTCTCAGTTACTTGAAAGAATCTCCCCAACGGTTTCATCACAAAATCAATTCCACCGTCATTTGCGTTGGTTCGTCCGGTTTTGTATAATTTTAAGTTATGCTTCTCAATATTATCAAGGTCAAATCCGAAATAAACCACTTGATCATGATAAAAGTATTTCAGGATTGCATAGCTCACAATTTCAAAAATCCGGGCATCGATATTTGGAGCCAATAAACCTGTAATAAACGCGTATGCCATTTTTGGTTTTTTATCCGAAATGTTTTTTAGTTCTTCGATGGTTTTTATAAAGCGGTTAAATGCACCTTTCTTTGTTTCGATGTATGAGTCAATAATTTGAATCACAGAATGAGCTACATTATGTTCTAATTTATTGACCTTTATTTTTAGCAGGTTTTCATTAATCCAGTACCTGCTTGATTCAGAGTCCCTGATAATTGGCACATACTCACAAGTTGGGAAATATTTGCGAAATTCTTGGTTCATTCGGTGATTCAGCGCATGGTTTTGTAGCTTTGCGCCAAATGGCAACGCTCTTTGCCTCTGAAAAAGAGAAGAGAATTTAGCACCTTCATAATCATGATATCCGCCTTGTGTATCAAAGTTGAGGGCAATATAATCTGCAATTAGTACGTAGCTTGCATAAAGATTGCCAAAGCTGCCTCTGGCTTTTGAGCCTTCATTTGCTGATTTTGTCTTGATATTGAGATATTGCAGTAGTTCGCTTTTTTGATAAATTTCTTCCGAATTCTCACCAAAGTTGTTTTGCAATGTTTTCTCAATGACCTTTGTAAAGTCGTGCTTCATTTGATTTTAAAATAATTTTAATATCGCTGCTTTTTCAATTTTCTCTGTTTCAAAAGTTCTTATTTCTTTTTCAAGTATCTCACCCTTGTACTCAGTCGAAATGCCTACACGTCTTAAGCCAGTTTTTAAGTATTTTTCACTCAATTCAATACCAATTGAATTTCTGCCAAGTTTTTTTGCTACGTGGGACGTTGTGAATACACCGGAAAAAGGGTCAAGAACAGTATCTCCTTTATTGGAACTGGCTTTTATAATTCTTTCCAATAAGGCAATTGGTTTTTGTGAAGGATGATTTTCATATTCCGGCATTCTGTATCGCACTCTGGCAAAATCCCAAACATTGCCAGGAACCTTTTCTGTGTTGTATGGCTGAGGAGGATTTTTGCGGTAATCGATTAGCTTTCTTTTCGCTCCGGTTTTTGCTTCCACAAGAATATCTTCGGTATTAAAAGTGTAATTATTCTTATCCTTCACGCAAAACAGAATGGGTTCATATAAAGAGCCGTAATGTTTTTTTGCCTGAACTCCCGAACTATCATAGGCCCATATTATCCTTGACAGAATATTAATTCTATCTTGAAGGAAAATATCATAATAAGGCATAAATTGGGTGGAAGTCATTACATATAAAGAACCATTATGCTTTAACTTTTTAATGCAGATTTTCAGCCATTCATAGCTCCATTCCAGATAATCAATGTCATTTTCCCACTTGTCTTTTTTGCCGTCAAAATCTTTGCCTATATTGTAAGGTGGATCAACAAATATCAGATCAATGCTGTTGTCCATTATCTCTGTCTTCATAATTTCAAGAGCATCCCCTTGATAAATCTTATGGCCATTGTTTTCAAATTTTTGCATTGAATTATTTTTTAATTCTGTTTTCTTTATCCTGGATTATGTCTGTCCTTTCTCCAATATTGTCCATCATAGCGTTTTTATGTTCATTACAAAAATCGTTAAGATTCCCGACTTATTCTATTTGTTTCCTATGAAGTTATCAACATGACAAGAACAAGAGCAGGAATTAAGCTCTTTCTAAGCTGTGTTGAATGCGCATGATGCACTTGAATCTTGCTTGCATTATGATATTGAAAAACCCAAAAGTGAGTTGAATCTGAAACAAAAATCACTGCCAATTACCCTACTTCGCCTCCAGAATATCATTTACCCACGACAGTCCCGCCATCACTGCCGGAAAGCCAATGGTGGAGGCAAGCAGGATTACTGCATGTTTTATTTCCTCAGGGTTGGCACCGGCTTGCAAGAGCTGGCGCGTATGGCTGTGAGCGGCTCCTTCGCTTTTGGTGGCTACCGCAGCAGCCAACTGGATTAGATGGGCTGTTTTTGCATCGAGAGGGCCGGCATTTTTACAAGTCTCGCCAAGGTTTTCGATATCCTGGATAAAATCAGGAAATTCTTTTTTAATTTTCAGGTAGTGTGATGGAATGCTTTTGTTCGGCATAATTATTTGTAATTAGATGATTATAAAATAAATGACTGCACAAAACTATCAAACTTGGGCTAACGAATGACTTTGCACGAAAAAAGTTTTTTCACATAATCGTTAAAATATTTTAAATAAACTATATTTGGCTTTTTAAATTTTGAATTAAAACGGAGTTAATTAACCAAATTCGTGTTTGATGAAAAAGAATTTTATTCCACTTGCCGCCTTCATGGTTTGTTGTTTTTTACTGGTCAATCCCTTAAAAGTCAGTACCCAGGTTGCCGACACTCTTTACGATGATCTCTATGAAATGGATCTTGAAGCACTGATGAATCTCGACATTTATTCGGTATCCAAAAAGGTAGAAAGCTTGTTTGATGCACCGCTTTCGGCCTCAGTACTCACGGGCGAAGAGATTGTGAAATCTGGGGCTACCACCATCCCCGAAGCCCTTAGGATGATTCCGGGGATTATCGTTCGCGAAAAGACCACCGGCAATTACGACGTGCATTTGCGGGGCATGGACAATGTGCAGGGTAGCAAACTCAATTTTTCGGAGAACACCTCCACGCTGGTGATGATCGATAACCGCATTGTTTACGGATATTTCCAGGGCGGCACTTTTTGGGAAACCCTCCCCATAGGCATTCACGACATCGATCGCATAGAAGTTGTGCGCGGCCCTTCTTCGGCCTTGTATGGCAGCAATGCCGTTACCGGCGTAATTCACATCATCACCAAAAAAGCCCATACGGATGGATTTGCAGCCAATGCCAACCTGCAGGCCGGCACGCTCAATACCAAAATTGCTGACGCAGCCCTGGAATATGGATTGAAAGATTTTAAATTTCGCCTCTCGGGCAATTATACCTTTATGGATCGTAGCAACGATGAATATTATGCCTACTATTTCCAAAAATTTGTACCCCGCGACACGCTGATGTACAAGCCTGTGCCGGGGCCAAATCCTTTTGCTCCGCCTTCGCCGCTCATGCCCACTGCCGACCAATATTATCCCGATCCCCAAACGGGACTGGATAAGTATGGCGTAAACTTTAGGGGAAACTACGAGGCGGGTGATAATCTTAGCTTGGATCTATCGGCAGGTATGCAAAATTCGCGGACACAAACCATATACATCGACAATGGCCTGGTACCCATGAATACCCGGGATTCGAAAACGGCTTATGCAAACCTGATGGCTGATTTTTATGGTTTCAACGCCAGGGTGTCATACATGGCAGGTGAGCAGGATTTGTTTGTGGGAGCAGTAAATCCAAATTTCCAATATGATTTTAACCAGTTGGATGCCAATCTGGAATATAATTATCAATGGAAAAACCTTACGCTCCGTCCGGGCATCAGCTACCAAAATACTACTTATGACGCTACGCCTTATTCGGCAGATACCAATAAGGCTTTTTTTGATGGCGAAAAACAACTCGACCAACTGGCAGGTATGCTCAGAGCTGAATACGCGGTTTCGGAAAGGCTAAAGCTGGTGGCTGCACTGCGCTACGAAAAATACAACAAACCCGATGATGGCTACCTTTCCTACCAGTTTGCCTCCCTATTCAAGCTCAGCGAAAACACTTTGATTCGTGCGGTTTATTCGCAGGCCAACCAAGGCCCTTTTATGCTCGACACTTATGCCAATCTGGATATTGTGCTTAACCCAATGTCGAGTACCCACCTGGTAATCAAGGGCAACGAAAACCTAAAACTCCCTACCATGAATATGTTTGAACTCGGTTTCCGAAATAAATTGACCAGCTATGTCCAAAGCGATTTTGAGGTTTTTTATTCTAAGATGAAAAATTTTACCACCGCTGTTGTTGATCAAGCCAAGCCTACCAATTCAGAATACGAAAATCTGGCACTCGAAGCCAACCAGTTTGGCATGACCATGAACCTGGACTTTTTGATTAGTTCTAATTTTAGATTTAAAGTATTTGGCACGTTACAATCAACCATCTTTACCAACTACCAAAAGCCTTATTTTATCCCACTGCCCGATACCAATATTTTCTTTTACGAACAAGAAGATCTGAAACACCGCTGGACTCCCGATTTTTATGGTGGTGCCACCTGTGATTATTCACCCATCGATAAATTAAACTTTTATGTCTCGGCTTATTTTTATGGCGATGAAACCATGCTCAACCTCGAACCTCGCACCTATACTCCAAGTAAAATCCCTATTGCAGGCAAAACCATCGTAAATTTGAAAATTAATTATAAGTTCTGGAAACAGCACAGCATCTATTTTAATGCACGGAATCTGCTCTTCAACGATACGCCCGAATTTGCCTATGGCGATAATCCCTATGGCATGTATCTGTTTGGATTAAATCTGGCATTTTGATGTTCTATATTAATAATCCTTTACAACAAAGGCTATGCGCAAACTATTAATACTTCTGCTTCTCATCAGTCTTCCGGCCTGGCTCTTTGCACAGTCCGAAAAGCTGCATACGGTTTTTATTTACAACTTCACCAAGCATATCGAATGGCCCGAAAAATACCGCAACGGCGATTTTATAATCGGAGTGCTGGGCAATTCGCCCATTACCGGAGAGTTGGAGGCTCTGGCCGCGACACGCAAAGTTGGCGGACAAAATATGCGGATTGAAAATTATAAAAACCCCGATGACATCCGCCAATGTCATATTCTCTACATTCCCGAATCGCAGTCGGGCGATATCGCTGCCGTGCTTGAAGTGCTTAAAAATAAAAGCACCCTTATCGTTACCGACAAAAAAGGCATGGCACGCTCGGGGGCTGCAATCAACTTTGTGGTGGAAGGCTCAAAACAAAAATTTGAGCTTAATAAGAGCAATGCAACAAAATATGGTCTCAAGGTGAGTTCGGATTTGGAACGTCTTGCTGTAATTGTTGATTAAGCAGATAAAAGGCAATGTTTGGTTATTTTAAAGAAACAGATGCAAAATGAAACTAAGGTTTACCGTACGCAATAAACTCATTATCGGCTTTGGTATTATCATTGTCGGGGTGCTGATAAGCAGCCTGCTAACCTACTTTACCCTCGACGAAAACCGAAAGGTAAGCGATGATATCACCAAAATACATTCGCCTTCAGTGGCTATGCTCAACGATTTGCAGGCCATGGTCAACAACTCGAAAATGCTAATCAAAAACTGGGTTTTTATCGATAAAAAAGCCAATACGCCCGACAAGCTCAATCTTAAGGAAATGCACCAGACTGCATTTCCCGAGCTGCGCGATCAGTTGCTGGAAGTATCCCAAAACTGGGAGCCTGACCAACGTGAGCTTTTGCAGAAAACGCTTAGCACCATCCAGGACAGCCTTTTTGTGCAACATCAATATGTGATGAGCCAGCTTAACGATTTTGATAGCTACGAAGATGTAATGGTGGTGTTCGAAACCCAGCCCATGGTGGAAGATCAGGGCGAGGTGATGATAGAGACCAACAGAATTATCAACATGCTTCGCACACTCACCACACGGCAGCAAACCATCGTTGAAACGCAATTGAAACAGATGGATCAATCGTTCAACAGCTTTCAAACGCTGATTGTCCTGATGGGCATTTTGCTGATGCTTGTTGCTATTGCATCGGCTTGGCTCACCTCCAACTCGCTGGTTAAGCCCATCAACTATCTCAAAGGAATTATACTACAAATGGGTAAAGGGATTTTACCCACAAAAAAAATAAAAGGAGGCAACGATGAGATGGGCGATATCTCGCAGGCACTCAATCTGCTTGTGGATGGCCTAAAAGAAACCTCCCTCTTTGCCAGCACCATCGGCATGGGTAAATTCGACAGCAGCTACCATCCGCTTAGCGATATGGATACCCTGGGAAATGCGCTGATGCAAATGCGCGATAACCTGCAAAAGCTCTCGATGGAAAACGAAAGCAACAACTGGCTGCAAACCTCGATAATGAAAATCAGCGATGTGTTGCGTGGCGAAAAATCGGTGCAGCAACTGGCCAATCAATTGCTCTCGACCCTGGCCGGAATACTGGATATAAAAATTGGTGCTGTTTATTTGAGCACTAATAACGAAATACTGGAACTTACCGGCAGTTATGCTTACGATGTAAGAAAGGATAACACTACCCGATTTAAATTTGGTGAGAGCCTGGTAGGGCAGGCTGCTGCAGAGCAAAAGCCCATTCTTTTTACCGACCCGCCCAAAGACTATGTGTATGTTCAATCGGCTCTGGGCAAAATCCCGCCTTCCAATATTTTGGTTAATCCGCTGGTGTATCAGGAAAAGGTGATTGGTGTAGTTGAGATGGGCTTTGTGGGCGAGATCAGCAAAATCCAGATGGAACTCATCAATCAGGTTTCGGAGAGCCTGGCTATTGGTTTTAATTCGATAAAAACGCGGGCTGAGATTCAGGAGATGCTTAAGATGACCACTGAGCAAGCCGAAAAGCTGAGGGTTCAGCAAGAGGAGCTAAAGCATAAAAACGAGGAAATGCAAACCCAGCAGGAAGAACTGCGTGTGGCCAACGAAGAACTCGAAGAGCAGACCGGGGCACTTAGAGCTTCGGAAACCAACCTGAAACAACAACAGGAAGAGCTGCAGGTTACCAACGAGGAACTCGAAGAAAAGACCCGGGCACTGGAAATGCAGAAAAAGAAGATTACCGATAAAAATCTGGAACTCGAAATCGCTCGTAGCAACATCGAGCAAAAAGCCAAAGAGCTGGAGGTGTCGAGTAAGTACAAGTCAGAATTTCTGGCCAACATGTCGCACGAGCTGCGCACACCGCTCAATAGCTTGCTCATCCTTTCGCGCGATTTGGCCGACAATAAAACCGATAATCTGAACGAGGAACAGATCGAATCGGCAGAGATCATTTACAAAAGCGGTAACGATCTGTTGCTGTTAATTAACGAAATTCTCGACCTCTCGAAAATCGAATCGGGTAAGATGTCGCTTAATCTCGAGTCTATCCCACTTGCCGAAATACAGGATTCGATGAACAGGCAGTTCAGACCGGTTATCCATCAAAAGCAATTAAAATTTGATGTGGACATCGCCCCCGATGCCCCCAAGGCCATCATCAGCGACAAGATGCGACTGGAACAAATTCTGAAGAATCTCGTATCCAATGCCGTAAAATTTACCGAGGAAGGCGGGGTAACCATTCGTTTCCATCTGCCCAAGCTCGGGGCGGATCTTTCGCGCAGCGGCCTGAATGCTATGAGCAGCATCGCCATTTCGGTTATCGACACCGGCATTGGCATCCCTAAAGAAAAACAGATGGCAATATGGGAAGCCTTCCAGCAAGCCGATGGTGGAACCAGCCGCAAATATGGAGGTACGGGTTTGGGCTTATCCATTTCGCGCGAGCTGGCCAAGTTGCTGGGAGGCGAAATACTCCTCGAAAGCGAAGTAGGAAAAGGAGCAACATTTACAATTTATGTCCCCATCGAGAAAGAACAAAATGAGCCGACCCATCTGGAACATCCGCCTGTCAGGCATCGAAAAAATGACCTGTTTGCCCAACCGCACGGAGCAGAAGGAGCTGCAAAACCTGCCGAAATATTTGCTAATCAGTTTCAAGATAAATCGGCAGCGCAGGTATCAGACCGAGAGATAAAAGATGACCGTGCTGCCATTAGCAAAAGCGATAAGGTAATCCTGATTATCGAAGATGATGCCTCCTTTGCGGAAACCCTGATCGCCCAGGCCAAACGCAATGGCTTTAAATGCCTGACAAGCCTTAGCGGCGAAGAGGGCCTTAGCCTTGCCGAAGAATACTTGCCCAATGCCATCATCCTGGATATTAAGCTGCCGGGCATTGATGGCATTACGGTACTCGAAAAGCTAAAGGATAATTCCAAAACACGACATATTCCTGTACACGTGATGTCGGCTTTTGAAGAAACCATCGATGTGTATAAAAAAGGAGCCATTGGTTTCCTTAACAAACCGGCCAAGCCCGATGAGATGAAAAGTGCCTTTACCAAAATAGAGCATTTTATCGATCGCAAAATGAAAGACCTCCTCATAGTGGAGGACGACCCCAACATGCGCAAAGGAATAAAGGTGGTGATTGGCGAAGAAGATGTGAAAATTACCGAAGTAGAATCGGGCGAAGCAGCTTTTGCTGCCTTGCAAAAAAACAGCTTCGACTGCATGGTTTTGGATTTGGGATTACCCGATATGTCGGGCTTCGACCTGCTAAAGAAACTGGATAATCAAAAGCAAATCAATATTCCGCCCATCATCGTTTACACCGGAAAAGAACTCACCAAAGAAGAAAATGATGAGCTGCAAAACTACACCAGCTCTATCATTATTAAAGGTGTAAAATCGGAAGAAAGACTGTTAGACGAAACGGCTCTCTTCCTCCACCGCGTGGTTGACGATTTGCCCGACCGCAAACAGCAGATCATCGCCAACCTACATGATAAAGAGCGGCTTTTTCAGGGCAAAAAAATTATGGTGGTGGACGATGATATGCGCAATGTTTTCGCCCTCTCCAAGGTACTCAAAGGCAAGGGCATGGAAGTAGTAAAAGCCGTAAATGGCCAGATGGCTCTGGAAGTACTCGACAAAAATCCGGACATCGACCTGGTGCTCATGGATATTATGATGCCAGTGATGGATGGATACATTACTACCAGAAAAATAAGAGAACAACGCCGCTACGACAAGCTGCCGGTAATTGCACTTACGGCCAAGGCCATGAAAGAAGACCGCCAGAAGTGCATCGAAGCCGGTGCTAACGATTACATGTCGAAGCCGGTGAATGTAGAAAAATTGCTTTCGCTGATGCGGGTGTGGCTTTATAAATGATTGAACCATTTGAATGATTGATAATTATAGAATATTGAATATCGAATACTGAATATTGAATACTGAATGATGAAATATGCCGATAAAGAAAAAAACAGAGAATCGATAACAAAGGGAAAAATTGTACAGACGCGCAATTTGCGCGTCTCAGCAGATTCTGCTTCGGGACGAATACTGAATATTGAATACTGAATGATGAAATATGCCGATAAAGAAAAAAACAGAGAATCGATAACAAAGGGAAAAATTGTACAGACGCGCAATTTGCGCGTCTCAGCAGATTCTGCTTCGGGACGAATATCGAATACTGAATACTGAATGATGAAAGATGCTGAATAAGAAAAACCCAATACACGATAGCAAGCAGAAGAATGTACAGCCGCGCAATTTGCGCGTCTCAGCAGATTCTGCTTCGGGACGAATATCGAATACTGAATACTGAATGATGAAATATGCCGATAAAGAAAAAAAACAGAGAATCGATAACAAAGGGAAAAATTGTACAGACGCGCAATTTGCGCGTCTCAGAGCAATTAATGCCGCCCTTCGGGCGAGCCCAGGATTCAAGAATCCCGGATTTGCAGCATCCTCGAAAAGTTACGAAAATCATAGATTTTCTACTTTTCGGGACAAATAACGATTAACAAACACAAACATCGTGAAGCCCAAAATACTCATTGTTGACGACAAGCCTGAAAACCTCATCGCGCTCGAAAAGGTGCTCAATACCTTTGATGTGGACTTTATCAGGGCCAGCTCGGGCAACGAAGCGTTGGTGATGACCCTGATGTACGACTTTGCCCTTGCCATCGTTGACATACAAATGCCCGAGATGGATGGCTACGAAACCGTGGAGCTGATGCGCCAGGAAGAAAAAACCAAGCTCCTGCCTGTAATCTTCGTCTCGGCCATTTACACCGAAGATTTCCACATCGTTAAAGGCATCGAAACCGGTGCGGTCGATTTTATCCCCAAACCCATCGTGCCTGTCATTTTGCGGGGAAAAGTGCGTGTTTTTCTCGACCTCTACATTCACCAAACACAGCTCGAACGACTGGTACGCAAGCGTACCCGCGAGCTAAAAGAAATTAACAAGCAACTCGAAAGCGAGATAGCACAGCGCAAAAAAGCCTACCTCATCGCCGAGGAAGCCAAGGCAAAGGCTATGGCTGCCGACAAACACAAGTCCACCTTCCTGGCCAATATGAGCCACGAAATACGCACGCCCCTCAATGGTATCCTGGGTATGACTGATATCCTTAGCGAGACCAATCTTACGGGCAAGCAACAAGAATATGTGGATTTGATCAGTGCCTCGGGGATCAGCCTGCTGGGCATCATTAACGATATTCTGGATTTCTCCAAAATCGAGTCCGGACAAATAGAGCTGGAAAATATTTCCTTTAATCTGAAACAAAAAGTTGCCGAAATACACAAGCTGATGAATCTGAAAGCCGCCGAAAAGAAATTGAAGCTGCTTTTCACCATCAAGCCCGATGTGCCGCAATATCTTGTTGGCGATTCGTTGCGGCTGAAACAGATCATCCTAAACCTGGTAAACAACGCCATCAAGTTTACCGACAAGGGCACGGTAAGTTTAGAGGTATCCAAAATGGCCGCCGACAAAAATACTGCTAAGCTCATGTTTAAAATTATCGATACCGGAGCTGGTATTTCGCAGGCAGCCCTTAAAAAACTGTTTCGGGAATTTTCGCAGGCCGATGCCTCTATCTCGCGAAAGCATGGCGGCTCGGGGCTGGGTTTATCCATTTCTAAAAACCTGGCCAGGATGATGGGTGGCGATATTGGCGTTGTTAGCGAGGTAGGAAAAGGTTCTACCTTTTGGTTTACGATAAACCTAAGCATTGGCGAAGCTCCCGCAGAAGATGACAAGGGCAGCAATAAAAAGAATATGTCCGGCGAAAAATTGCGTAAGCTAAAAATCCTACTCGCCGAGGATAACATTATCAATCAGCGTGTGGCCACGGTTAACCTGCGCAAAATGGGGCACCAGGTGGATGTGGCCGGCAATGGCGAAGAAGCCGTGAAACTATTTGGGGAAAACCTATACGATGTAGTACTCATGGACATAATGATGCCCATCATGGACGGCATCGAAGCCACCCGCAAAATTAAGGCAATAGAGGAAGACCAGGAAATAAAAAGAGGAATACCGATTATTGCGATGACCGCCAACGCGCTGAAGGGTGATAAGGAGAAATTGTTGGCCCAAGGCATGGATGGATATATTTGCAAACCCTTTAAACCCGCTGAACTCAAAGAAGAATTAGCCCAACATTTTAAAATTACCGAACCATAAAACAGGAGGCTAAGCCATGTCAAGCAACGATAAACCCAAAATACTCATCGTAGATGATATCAAAGAAAACCTCATCGCACTCGAACGAATCCTTCAGGATTATAACGTAGAGTTTATCCGCGCCCATTCGGGCAACGAAGCACTGGTCAACACCTTTTTGCACGACTTTGCCCTGGCTATTATCGATATCCAGATGCCCGAAATGGATGGCTACGAAACGGTGGAGTTTTTGCGTCAGGAGGAGAAAACCAAATTCCTTCCGGTCATCTTTGTCTCGGCTATTTATAAAGACGATTTTTATGTGGTGAAAGGAATCGAAACCGGAGCTGTGGATCTTATTTCCAAACCCATCAACCAGGACATTCTCCGGGGCAAGGTAAAAGTGTTTCTGGACTTATATACCCAAAAACGCCAGCTCGAGCGCATGAACGCCGAACTGAAAATTGCCCGCGACAAGGCCGAGGCGGCCACCCACACCAAATCGCTCTTTCTGGCCTCCATGTCGCACGAAATCAGAACCCCGCTCAACGGCATCATCGGGATGACCAACATCCTTAAAGATACCGGACTTAGCCAGGAGCAGAGCGAATACCTGGAGATAATCCAGGTGTCGGGCAACAACCTGTTGGCCATCATCAACGACATCCTCGACTTCTCCAAAATAGAATCCGGACAAATTACCCTCGAACATATTACCTTCGACCTGATAAAGGAAGTGGAAGACATCGTAAAACTATTGGCACTCAAAGCCAGCGAAAAACGGCTTTCGATGCGTACCGAGTTTAAGGAAGATGTCCCCCGATTTTTAAAAGGCGACCCCCTGCGGCTAAAGCAAATCCTGATCAACCTGCTCAACAACGCCATCAAGTTTACGCTCTCGGGCAGTGTTAGCCTACGGGTAAGTGCCCTCGAAAATGCCAGATCGCTGAGCAAAAACAAAAACTCGGTAAAAATCATTTTCCAGATTATCGATACCGGCATCGGAATATCGGAGGATGGGAAAAAGAAATTGTTCAAGGCCTTTTCGCAGTCCGAGAGTTCGATAAGCCGCAAGTATGGCGGCACCGGCCTTGGGCTGGCCATCTCTAAAAACCTCTCAAAAATGATGAAGGGCGAAATTGGCGTGGAGAGTGAAATTGGCAAAGGGTCGAAATTCTGGTTTACCGCCGAGTTCGAAAAAAGTTCGGGTTCGGTAAAAGATATCCAAAAAACCATCAAGGCCGAAACCCAGGGCAGGGAAAGCCTGAAAATTCTCCTGGTTGAAGATAATGTTATCAACCAGAAGGTGGCCTTGTTTAATTTAAAACGGCTGGGACACAGTGTGGATGTGGCCGAAAACGGCAAACAGGCCGTCGAGAAATTTGAGCAAAGCAAATACGACCTCATCCTGATGGACATCCTTATGCCTGTGATGGACGGCATTGAAGCCACCCATAAAATACGCGCCATCGAAAAGCAGCAAGCCACCGCTACGCCCATCCAGATCATAGCCATGACTGCCAGCGCACTCAAAGGCGAGCGCGAGCGACTGATGGCCGAAGGCATGGACAACTACATAAGCAAACCCTTCAAGCCCGAAGACCTGGTGAAGATGTTGAGGTTTTAAAGCGAGCGGATTCCTTGCTTGTAGAATTGCAATTATGGTATAGCAAGCCAATGGAGGTGGCTTTGTTAGATTATTATTTGTTAGGCACTGGCGTTCTTATCTTTATATTCTTCCATTTGCTCCAGCAATTCCATCGACTTCATTAAAGGTGTCCATTCTTTTCCGTTAAAGATGAGCTTAAACCATTTTTTATTTCTGTTTTCAAATTTGATATTGAAGAAAAGCCAAAGCGCAATAAACGTAAACGAAGCTGTAAAAAATAATGGGATTAGCCATTGATAAAAACTCCAGTCTGTCAGCATAGTTTCGTTCCACCAAAATGTTGTCCAAACAGGAAGTTGTAAGAACATAATCCTTGTTACCCACAGCGTTGAAATTTTTAGTTGCGCCAATTTATTTTGTGTTTTCAAAATGGGCTCATCAATTTCTACTTTGTATATTTTGTTCAGTTGGTAGATGTAAATAAGCAAAGCAATTGAGGTAAGTAAGATTTGCACAGTAGCTGAAAAAAGGAAAAACTTGTTGGCTTCCCAAAATGCGTTGACATAAATTCTGCTCAAAGCAGTTGCACCAATCCCGACCCACAAAACACCAATCAATAAAGTAAAAATCTTAACAGGTTTCATTGAACCTAAAATGCTATGAACCTTTATCTGGCTTATTTCCTTGGTGTTTTTTTTGTCTAAACCAAAGTCCTCTTCCAATTTATCATTGCTTGTTTGCCAAAGTTTTTTTAATTCTATCTCGTTCATTTTCCGATTTATCCTCGAGTGGTATTTGGGCTGTTTGCTCATTCAAGATGCTAAAATTGCTTCCACGGGTCGAATTTTTTCGATAATACGAGATTGCTACATTCATCGAAATACGATACAACCAAGTTGAAATTTTATACTGGTCGTTGTATTTGTGAATAGACTGCCATATCTGAATCATCATTTCCTGTATTAGGTCTTGCCTGTCTTCTTCGTTTGCACAGTATGCACGGGCAACTTTGAACAGAATACCTTTATGCCCTTCAATAATTTCCTGAAAAAATTGCTTCTGCTCTTGTTTATCTATCATAATTTTGAAAACCAATCCTTGATAAAAGTAAAAGATTGCGGCTCATGTCTTACTCCATTGTGCGAAGCCTTATTTATAATTTGAACTTCGCCATTACTGTTTTCCAAAATGGCTTTCTTCATTGCTTCGGGCGAAAAAGCTTCGTCATCACTGCCAATCAAAACAATCATTGGCTGGTTTACTGTTTTCAAACCTGTAACATAGTCATCAGGAGCCATACTTGCATTTGCACGATACCTATATTTTCTCAGAGGTATTGCATCAGGTAAATTGAAAAACAGTACAGGCAAGCTGTCATATTCGTGATTGTTAATTTCGTTAAGCATTGTCAAACCAATTATTTGCTCAATATGGATTTTCATATTGCGATTATTTTATTAAAACTTGTTTGTCTAATTATTCGCAAGTCCTTGCAAAAAATCACAGTCGTCAGCATTTTTTTTTCATTCCGGTTATTTGCTAAGCTTGTTTTGATTCTTTAAGTTAGTCTTTGGCTCGGTTGTTTTTTGCGCTTGCACAATAACAACGGCTGGGCTATGAAAATGTAGGCGATTTCGAAGCACATGTTTTCAACTTACGATGAACTACAAACGGGCTACAAACCCTGATTTTACTACTAAACCGCCTATTTTTTATAGCCTTTGTTGTAGGGCGTTTTTCCTTCAATTTTTAATCAATTCATTATATAAAATTTTCAACTACGCCAAATTATTATTCGCGGAATTTATCAATAGTCATTTGCTTAACAATGTCTTGAATTTCTGTGGTTATTAATTCTTTAAGTTTTTCAATTCCTTGGCTTTTTTCTGGTTCAGGAACATTACTAATTTCTTTTTCGAAATCATCAAGTGCTTTGTTGCCAACTTCTAATAATCCATCAGTCAGTTTTTCTAATGTTTGTTGCATTGCTTTCAATCTCTCTTGAAGATTTTCAAATACATTTCCTTTTGACTTTGGTTTAATAATGCCAAAAATATTTTCTGCTGTTTCTGATAATCTTTTTTGTATTTCATTTTGAAACAATGCTTCTACTCTTTTTGTCAAATTATGCTCTAAATTACTCATTGCTATTTATTTTAAGATTAATACTCTTTTAGTTTTTCAATATTAAGGGTCAAATTAATAGGTGCAGGATAAGAAGTCGGTAAAAGGTCAATTTTAAATGGTAATTCCATGTCTTTTAAATCCTCAATTTTTTTATCAATTAGGTTATTTTCTAAACTATAACTAAATGTCAATTTCAAATACCTTCTAATTATCATTAATGGCAAAAACTTTTTACGAAAATCCATCCATTCCATTAAATCCTTTTTCCCTTTTGAACTGTTACAAGTCCTACACGCAAAAATTAAATTTTCAGCATTATCTTGTCCACCAAATTTTTGTGGAAAAATATGGTCAAGTGCTAATTTCTCAGCAGAGCCACAGTAATTGCAAATTTGTCCAGTTTGAAGTTTGATTTTTTCATCGTCAAATATTGTCCGCATATTCATAGTTCCTTCTTTAAGTCCTTTGAATAATTTGGCTCGTATCATATAATTAAATCGCCCGTATTTTTCTTGTTTTTTGTCAACTGCGGTGTGTGCCATTGCAAGATTTGCATATGACCAATATATTTGTTCTCTAACTGTCTCGATTTTCTGTTTTGCCATTACTTATTTTCTATCTGCTAAGTTTTTTTCAAATGCCCTACAACGTATGTGTATAGTTAGTATTCCGTTTATTTCTGCTTTACTAATAATAAAACTTCCGCTTGCAGAGCCATATCCAGGGCAGAAGCGGAAATTCTTCTTTGTTGTGCTAAATGATATCATCCAATGGTTTTTTTAATTTCCCTACCCAATTATTGTTTGACAAAAAGACTAAAATCATGTTTAAAAACCAATCTCACAATTTTCTTCGAGTAGGTATTCCTTTCATTTACAGCTTAAATGTCCAAAACTTAATATTCCCATCTTCATTTTCGTGTCTTCTTGAAGTTTTACTACCCGCCAAATGTAGAAATTATTTTCTTTTGGGTTGGATTTAAATTTTGACTTTGGCTAAGAATCACATTCGGCTGTTTGAGTGAATCTCCCTTTTTTTTGGAGCCATTTGCTTTTTCTTTTCTCCTTATCGCACCCAATTCATCAATATTGAAACCCTCTGATTCCCCCAGCCCAATTCCCCCTTAAAAAACAAAATCCCGGCCTGGCTTGTTTTATTGTGAATATTTAAAAACCCAGCCTTATGAAAATTACACAATTTACACAGCATCCACAGGTGTATCACCTGGTGGAGGAACTCAGAAATGAGGGTATTAACAAAAAACAATTTTCCGACCTTGTGGATAAGCAGGGGCACCAGTATGTTGAGCTGGTGATGGAAGGCGGCGGCGTGCTCGGCGTTGCCCTGATTGGCTACAACTATGTGCTGGAGCAAATGGGGCTGCGCTTTTTTAGCCTTGCCGGTACCTCGGCAGGCTCCATCAACGCGCTGCTCCTGGCAGGTCTGGGCGATGTGTCGCAGCCCAAGGCCGAACGCCTGGTGGAAATCCTGGCCAACAAAAACCTGATGGAGTTTGTGGATGGCGATGATGATGTTCAGGATCTGGTGAAGGCCATCTTGAAAAAGGCGAGCATTATGAAAATGATTTGGAAGGGCGTGCAGGTGGTGGATAATCTGCGCGATGATATTGGCCTGAATCCCGGCAATAACTTTACGCAGTGGATGAGCAACATCCTTAAGGCCAACGGCATCCAAACGGTTGCCGAACTGGAGCAGGCCTTTGGTAAAATTCCCGCCGACTTGCAAATCCGCGATGGCGTGGACAAAAGCATCGAAGGGCTTAAGCCGCGCTTTGCCGTGATTGGTGCCGACCTGACCACCGAAACCAAGGTGGATTTCCCGCGCATGGCTCCCCTGTATTGGGAGCAGCCCGAAAAGGTAAACCCCGCGCTCTTTGTGCGCGCCTCCATGTCGGTGCCCTACTTTTTTAGTCCGCTCCAAATCGATAATATCCCCGGCGGTGCCCAGGCTCTCGAAAACTGGAAAAACCTGGCAGGCTTCAACGGCATCCCACCCAAAACGGCTCATTTTGTGGATGGCGGCATTTTGTCCAACTTTCCCATCGACCTCTTTCATAAGCAAAGCGTGGTGCCGCGCCTGCCTACCTTTGGCGTGCGCCTCGGTGTTGACCGCGATTCGTGCAACAATATCACAGGGCCGGGCAATTTGTTTGGCGCCATGTTCAACTCCATCCGCCACCTTCACGACTACGATTTTATCCTGCGCAACCCGGACTACAAGTTGCTGCTCGAAAAAATTGACATCGGCCAGCACGACTGGCTCAACTTTGCCATCAGCGATGAGAATAAGATCGACCTCTTTGTGCGTGGGGCACAGGCCGCCGCAAAGTTTCTGCGCCGCTTCGACTGGAAAAAATACAAAAACCTGCGTCTGGTGCTGAAAAATTCGGTGGATCAGATAAACTCCGGGGTCTAAGATTTCCGATGTACGATGTCAGATGTACGATGTCAGATGTAAGATGTCAGATGTAAGATGTCCGATGTCCGATGTCCGATGTCCGATGTCCGATGTCCGATGTCTGATGTCTGATGTCTGATTTCAGATGTCCGATGTCTGATGTAAGATATCCGATGTAAGATGTTTGATGTAGAATGAGCATCACAGGTCAAACATCATTTATATGGCTAGGGCTGCCATCCCTTGCACGGCTGCAATCATAAGTCCTGCAAGGATTCGCAGCCCATGCTTATTTTTAATGGGAAAATAAATAGCCAGCGATCAAGTCAAAATGGGCTGAACTACTATCTGTGTAAAATCATTAATCAGCTTATGATATTTAATCAAAACAAAACATTATTAACCAATCATTTATAAAGTGATAAGCCTCGAAAAAGGTTTTGAACTCAAAGCCATTGATGCAAAAAACGACAGCATCAAACAAATTGCACTGCTGCCGGAGCTAAGCAAGCACCTTACCGAAAAATGGACTTACCCTGAGGGAACACCCGTTGAAATTATTTGTAGTAATGAATTTCGCACGATAGGACTTACCGTAACGGGTGGCCGCCTCAGCGATTTTTATACGGTACGAGAATCGACCAAGGACACCATACGCTTTACCGAAAGTGGAACTTACCCTATCTCGCGGTGGTATCCTATTTTAGACGATTCGTATCAGGAAACACTTAAAGATACCGAGGAACAATTTTATTTTTATGGCGCGATTGACGGAACCCGCGTGGTGCAAGAGCTATACTTCATTAGTGCCGATGCCTGCCATATCTTTAAAGTTAGCGGCAAGGAAAGTGTGGGTATTAATCCTTAATTAGGTCTTCCGCTTTTTCTTCTTTGCTGCCGGGAAAAGTACATTGTTTAAGATAAGCCGATACCCTGGCGAGTTGGGAAAAAGATTAAGATCGGTTGGCGGATCGCCCACCAGGTGACGATAATCTTCGGGGTCGTGGCCACCAAGGAAGGTAAAAGTACCAAAGCCATAATCGCCATGAATGTAGCGCGCTTCATTCGCGGTTTTTAGTTCGCCCATCACCAAGACATTGGATTTGACCTGAGCTTTATCAAAAGCCGTAGTCTGACCCATAAAACCCTTGATTACCTGCAAGTGGTTTTGACAAAGCATGGTAGGAACCGGATCCCACTTGGCCGAAAAATCGAAGAGGGTGAAGAAATCATTCTTCTCGTTGATGGTACGCGGACGCGAAGCCGTTACATCGATACTCGAAATCTCGTATTCATAAGGGTTCGACACAATTCTAAAATCCTTAAAAGCAAAGCAGTTGTCGTAGTTGAGCTTTTGCTGGGCATTGGGGTCGGCAGGATCGCCGTCAAACATCACATCCACCATATCCACACCATCGGCAGCCAGAGCCACATCAAAGCTGTCGGGAGCCGAGCACATCGAAAACAAATAGCCGCCGCCCGAGACGAAGTCTCTGATTTTTTTGGCCACAGCCAGCTTTAATTGCGACACCTTGTCGAAGCCCAGTAAGCGGGCATTTTCTTCGTTTATACGCACATCTTCCTGATACCAGGCAGCATTTTTGAACGAACGCCAAAACTTCCCGTACTGCCCCGTAAAATCTTCGTGATGTAAATGCAACCAGTCATAGAGCGGCAGCGAGCCGGCAATGATCTCGTTATCGTAAATCACATCATAGGGAATTTCGGCATAAGTAAGGGCAAGGGTAACGGCATCGTCCCAGGGCTGTCGGTTTTTTGGTGAATACACGGCAATTTTTGGAGCCTTATGTAATTTCACCTCATCCATATTTACCTCGGGGCTGCTTATCTCGTTGATAATTTGTTGCGCCTGCACATCGGCGATAATCTCGTACGACACCCCGCGAATAACCAGTTCGTTTTCGATTTGCTGACTAAAGTTGCACATAAAACTACCGCCGCGATAATTGAGCAGCCAACTGATTTCTACCTCACGTTCCAAAATCCAGAAAGCCACACCATACGATTTCAAGTGGTTCTTTTGCGTATTGTCCATCGGAATAAGCAGGCTGGCCGCAAAGCTCGGCGAAAGCGAAAAAAATATAAGAAGAATGATAAAGGTCTTTTTCATAATTAAAATGTTTACAATGGATTAATAATGATGAATACTCCAAAATATTGCATTCACTATCAAAAGCAGAATCAGGCAATGGAGATTAAGCATCGAAGGGCGGGTCTTTTGAAAAGCCGTCATCCAGCAGGGCATCATCCAGCGGATCGCTTTCATCGGTGATACCAAAATCTGGTGCACTTTCTTCCTCCACATTAATTTTTGACTGCTTGATAACCGTACCATTCTCGAAGTTGGGATTAGGCTCCATGCCACTATTTGCCTCGAGGTTAAACTCATCGTAATCGGCAAACTGGGCAAACTGGGCGATAAACCGTAACTTGATTTCGGCCAGCGCACCGTTTCGATGTTTGGCAATGATCAACTCGGCCATGCCGGCGGCAGGCGTATTATCTTCGAAGGCTTCGAGCTTGTAATATTCGGGCCGATAAATAAAGGCCACCATGTCGGCATCCTGCTCGATGGCTCCCGATTCGCGCAGGTCGGAGAGCAGCGGTTTTTTTACCCCGCCCCGGGTTTCTACCGAACGGTTGAGCTGCGACAGGGCAATAATAGGCACGTTGAGTTCTTTGGCCAGGCTTTTCATGCTTCTTGAAATATTACTGATTTCCTGCTCACGATTACCCTTGTCGCCGGCCGATTGCATCAACTGGATATAATCGATGATGATGAGCTGGATGCCATATTGCTGTTTCATACGACGGGCCTTGGCACGTAGCTCGAAAACCGACAATGCCGGAGTATCATCGATGTACAGGGGGGCATCCATCAGGTTGGCAATACGCGAGTGGAGCTGTTGCCATTCGTGGTCGCGCAGGTCGCCTTTTTTTAGCTTGTCAGCCGAAAGCCGTGTTTCGCTGGCTATAAGGCGGGTAACCAGCTGCACGCCGGTCATCTCGAGCGAGAAGAGAGCCACCGGTCTTTTATAGTCCACCGCAATATTTCGAGCCATCGAAAGTACAAAGGCCGTTTTACCCATACCCGGACGCGCTGCCAGCACCACGAGATCCGACTTTTGCCAGCCGGCGGTAATACGATCTATCTCGGCAAAACCCGAAGGCACCCCCTGGTAGGTTCCATCGTGCTTAGAAGCCTTCTCGATATTTTCGAGAGCCTCTTTTACCAGACTTTGCATATCGGAATGCTCGCGACGCAAATTATTCTCACTAATCGAAAACAACTTCTGCTCGGCCTTATCCAACATCTCGAACACATCGGTAGAATCCTCGAAGGCCTCGGTAGAAATTTCGGCAGAAATTTCGATGAGCTTGCGCTGGATAAACTTTTGCAGGATGATGCGGGCGTGGTACTCGATGTTGGCAGCCGAGCCAACACGCCGCGTAAGCTGGGCAATGTAGTAAGCCCCACCAACCATTTCAAGCTCGCCCGACTTTTTCAGCGCATTTACTACCGTGAGCATATCGATGGGATCGGTGGTGGCAAATATCCCCTGAATAGATTTGTAAATCCGCTGATGCGCATCGGTATAAAACATTTCGGGCTGCAAAATATCGATGATCTCCGATTGCGCTTTTTGATCCAGCAGCAAGGCTCCCAAAACCGCCTCCTCCAACTCGGGGGCATGGGGAGGCACCTTGCCGTATTCAAAATAATTTTGGGTATGCGTGCGCTGGGCTTTTTTACGGCTATCTGTTTCAAAGCTTTGCGTTCTGTTTTGGGTAATATTTTCGTTATTTGCCATTTGGCAAAACTACCCACCTTTGCGTTTGCATGGCTGTTTTTCGGCCATAAAATTTATTAACAAGCCCCGACTTCAATCGGGTGCGTCTTTGCGGAGGTAAGGAGTGGGGTTTTAGATGTGGAGGCTTTTTTTGAGATGATAAGGTTTTAATATTGCGCAATAAAATCATTTTGGGAATAGAACTCTCCGTTAACAGGCTTGGAGTAGATTTTTTTTCCGAGAGAAATTTACTCCCTACCAATAACATGTTTTTGCAAATGTCTTACCTTTGCAATTACTCGCTTTATTTGTAATCATTAAAAATGAATATTATGGAGACAATAATCGTGAAAACCAATAAAGATAAACTACAACAAATCGTTGAATACCTGAATAGTTTGCAGGTTTCATACGAAGTAAAAAAGGGGCAAAGTCCTTACGACCCTTCTTTCGTTGCAAAAATTGAAGATAGCGAAAAAGCAGCTAAAAACGATCAGGTGCGCACCGTGGAACTTGATGAAATATGGAAGTAAAACTCACTATTACCGCCGATAAGGATTTGAAGTATTGGAAAAAGATCAATGATGAGATTGTTTTAAAAAGAATTCGGGCATTATTGGAATCAATGCTTGAAAACCCTTATTCAGGCCTTGGAAATCCTGAAAAGCTAAAACACGAGCTGACCGGTAAAATGAGCCGAAGAATCAATAAACAACATCGAATTATTTACGAAGTACACAATAAATACCTGTTGATTCATTCCTTGAGAGGGCACTATTAATGATTATAATTCAAGCCATGAAAAGCAATCGATGAATTGCCGCAGGCTTTAGCCTGTGGACAAAGCTCTGAAAAAAAAACCGGGCTTTAGCCCTTAACTGTTTGGGCTAAAGCCCGGATTTTCATCAGCACTTTCTAATCCCTGCACTAAAGTACAGGGCAATTCATCCTGACATCCTAAAATTTAATACTGAAAAGAGCAACTCTTGAATTGCCGCAGGCTTTTTCAGAATGAGTTAGAGCAAATGAGAAACTATATGAATTGCCGCAGGCTTTAGCCTGTGGATAAAGTTATGAATAAAAACCCCCGGGCTTTAGCCCATAATCTGCTTGGCTAAAGCTCGGGGGTTTTCATCAACACTTTCTAATCCCTGCACTAAAGTACAGGGCAATTCATCTTTAGAATTATTGAATCATAATCTTCTTTGACACAGATTTTCCATTAACTGAAATCGTGAGCAAGTAAGCCCCTGTGGGCATTCCCTCCAGACCTAGTTTTTGTGTTCCCGATACATTTCGGAGGGTCGTGGTTTTAATAATACGACCGCTCAAGTCGGTAAACGAAATATCAACCCTGCTGTAAAATTCCTGAAAGTCGAGGTAAACGAAGTCCGATGCGGGATTGGGATAGACCTTCGCATTGATTCTGCTTCCGGGGTCATCGCCAATACCTGCATAAAAAATGGTATCGCCGAGGTGGATTAACATTCCGCTACTGGATGACGGGGTGTATAATTCGTGGCCGTTAACAAGGATGCTGTTTGTAAAATAACCACCCACAAAAAGGTTGTCGGTTTCAAAAATTGCCAGGCCAGAAAGGTGGTTGCCCGATGTGGTACTTTCGATGGTCTGCACCCAGTTCAGGTCACCAGTATTATCGTAGCGTACCACATACATATCACTTAGGCCTGCCGGCACATATTGCCAATCATCAAAATGAACCGTGTCGCTGATACGACCCATGCAATAAAAATTCCCTTCACTGTCGATGTCAGCTTCACAATAATTGTTTCCCCAAGAATGGGATTGGATTGAATTGGCCCAGAGTACGTTTCCTTCGCCATCAATTTTTGCTGCGTAAGGGCTGTAAGGGTAGTATGGAGAGCGCAGAAGAATATTGTCGAACATCGTCGAATCGCCATGCGAACCGGTGAGGTAGAGATTACCTTGCGGATCGCTAACTGAAGCTGTGGGCCAACAGTAATAGCCACCATAAGGAAGGAAACTGTTGCCATACGACTTTGCCCAAATATAGTTACCATCAGCATCATACCTGGCCACCACACTACGTCCATCGCTGGGACTTAGAAACATAGTAATATTACCATCATTAAAAAACACCGTATCGCCTGCGGGTTCTATTGTAAGGTAGTATCCACCGGTTGGGATGGTGGCGATGCCCAGCGAAAAGAAGAAAACATCCGTTTGAATTTGTTTTCCCCACAAATGATTTCCATCCATATCGTATTTCAGCACCATCCCGTCACCGTTGTTGCGAGGGATAAAGGTTTCACCGTACATTTCAAGGGTGTCTTTCAAAATAAAAGTATAATAAACATTGCCCTCCGTGTCGGTATCCACCGAATGAATCTCTAAAACCGGAGGCAATTCCTCTGCCCAGCAAAATTCGCCATTACTGGCAAAAGAGGCCAGAAATACCCCCCCGTATTCGTGGATAAATTGCTGATCTCCAATTTTTAGCGTATCGTTAAAAGTACCATGCAAAAACAATTTGTTGTGGGCAGCGTCCAGTTTAAATGCCGTTTCGATATAATTCGCCCATGAAATACCACCTTCCAGGATTGCAGACCATAAGAGATTGCCATTGGGAGCATGGCCGGCCAGTATTAGCGATTGCTTTGGTGTAGTAATGATACTGCCAAAAAAATTGTCGTAACCCAGGGTGTTACTCAACGAAAACAAGGTTCCTGTACTATCAATTTCCAGGCTGGTAAGTTTTGATGTGCCACTGTTGCCCGTACTTTTTGTCTCGTTAAGAAGTAAACCCGTGTGGTCGTATTCCCTGATAAAGGCATCCAGGCCGGTGCTTCCGACTTGTATAAATTTGTTTTCACCTTTGGGGGCAAGTCCCGTTGAGGTATAATCAGGCCAAAAGTCATTACTTAACATGCCTGAACTATCGTAAATAGCAATATGATTTCTGTCCGAAATGCAAGACTGCTCGCCTTCGAGCAATACAAAGGCATCCAAATATCCGTAGGTATTTTCAGTGGCTGTTGCCCATACTACTTCGCCATTGGGGGTAATCCTTACAATAAAGACATCCTGCCCTCCCGTTAAGATTACCTCTCCAAACTCAACATTGTTTCTAAAATATCCGGCCATAAAAACATCGCCTGATCCACCCACTTCGATTTGTGGCATATAACTATCTCCCCAGGAGCCCTGATTATGCTCCCCGTAAACGCCCCATTCGTATATTCCATACAGGCTGGCTTTCACCACAAAGGCATCCGCATAAGTTAGCGGATCGATAAAAACATCGCCAAGCCAGGTATCCTGATAAGCCGATCCGGCAACAAAAAGCTGAGTACCCGAAATCGCCAGATCGTTAAAAGCAACTTCATGTTGCTGCCACCAGATAGTATTTCCATCTGCATCCACTTTGGTAAGAAAGGAAGGGTGACTATAAAAAGTATTTCCATCAGTGGTACCTGTAAGATAGATGTTTTGCTCCCCATCGCAGGCAATGGCCAGCGCACGGCACTGCGTACCAAGTACTGCGATATTTCTAAGCACTGCTATTTGCCCGTCCAGAGTAAGTTTTATCAACAGCGCATCCGACAGGCCAGCCAGATTCACCGACGATTCATCCATCGAAAAAGTATTACCATCAAAATAGCCTGCCACCATCAGGTGTTCATCAGTTAAGCTAAGGTCGTAAAGGATACAGGAGCTATACTCGCCGCTGTTTCCCTGATGTATCCACAGCAGATTGCCACCGTCATCCATCTTAGCAACAAAAACGTCGCGCTTGCCCACACTGGTAAGTGTGCTTGAAGCCAATTGCATGGTTCCCGAAAAATCGCCAATCAGGTAAACGTTACCGGCATCATCGGCCACAGCCTTCCTGATTACATCATTGCCCGAGCCTCCAAATTTACTAAGCCAATCCAGTTCGGGCACCTCACCATAATTGTCGGCAATGCCCGCTTTGCTTTTATAAGCTGCAGGCGGCTGATAGCTGAAATCGGAATCCGGAGCTAAGATTTCGCCCGGTTTACTTAGGTTTTGGTTTTGCAAATGTTGCTTTGCAAACCTGGTGTTTTGAGCATAGCCGGATATTACGGCAAGCATCAAAAAACTAATGAGTAAAGAATAAAAAATTTTCATCTGTGTATAATTTTTAAAAGGTTAAAAAAACTAGTCCAATGACATTCCAGCCACAATTGCAGGCTTTTCCGATAAGGTATGGAAAAGCCTGCAGCATGGGAGGGCTTGTATCATTTTATTTTCAAATCATGACCCTTAATAATAAAATTACAGCATTATTTTAAAATCACTACTTAGACAAAATCAGCTTGTGACTGGTTTTATTTCCACGGTTATCCGTAATTACAACAATATAAAATCCAGGAGAAACATCTACTGCCGGCCTCCACCTTACAACTTCTTCACTATTTGCAAATACTTGTTTGTTTTCAGCAAGTTGTTGGATAAGTTTACCCTCGTTGTTTAACAATGATACCGTAATCCTGGCATCAGATTTTGGCATAATCGAAATGGCCAAATCGTTTTGTTGAGATCCCAATAAATATGGATTGGGGACCACAGAAACGAAATACATATTTTGCTCTTTCTCCTGAATAGACACCGCAAACTCGGCATTAAAACTAAATATTTCGCCAGGAAATATCGGGTAATAATCATCATCAGGTGCAGCATAAGGATAAATCATGCCTGTAAAAATTGAGTCAGGTGAGAATATTGAAAAACCAACGGACTTCTCATCTTCCAAAATCAACTGAACGGTTTTCAGGGTATCATTAAGTACAGATACACCCTCGCCTGCCATTTCAATGATAGCTTTTGCATTCATCACAGGGTCATCACCGTAGCGCTTTACAGTAGCTGAAATATCTAAAATATATCCATTTGACGAACTTGATTCAACGGCAAACCTCACATTTTCGATACCTATGGATGCCGGGGTAGGAATGCTATTATTGGCAATCAGCAAATCGATAGTGGCCTGCGACTCGATAACTTTATTGCTTATCATTATCGAGCTGTCGATGGCCTGCAATGTTTTTTCTATGATTTCGGGTTCATCGTATCCTTCAAGGTAAATACCAGCTGCAATATCCAAAGCTGCGCTATTAAGGTATGATGAAACTATCTGCCCATTGTACCGGTGTACTAAGGTGTCGTAAGCATAAATTACCCTTTGAGCAGAATCGGAAGCAGCAAGGAATTTTGAATAGTTTCTGTTTTGTTCTTCAAATGCCAGTTCCTGATAATATTCAAGGGTATCCATACCACTTGAAGCCCATGTCGAGTCATTTGCCTGCACCCTGTTTCTAAGTTCCTGATAATAACCAACCAAAGTACTATTCTGATTGCTTGTTTTGTAAACAACTTCACGATAAATTTTATTAAATTCAGGAGCATCAAGCCGCAAGGTTTTTTTTGAGTTATCAAATGCTTTGTCAACCGACGGGTTTTGGAAAGCAAAGGGTACAACACCGTCAACATAAGCAATTGCACCTCCGGCTTCTACTATGGCGAGGCCTTGATTTACAACAGTTCCGAAATGAATAAAAAAGGATATAAAGCTGAGAATTGCAACAATTATCCCCACACCGGTACCAGCAGCCAACACGCCAATAATAATTCCTATCAGGGAAGCGATAAGCAAAGCGATGGATAAATATTTCTGTGAAGTTTCGAGGAAGTTGCCCGCCAGAATGGCAATATTATTTGCACTTTGCAAATCTTGTTGCAACTCTTCGACCTCAGATTTGGCATTCGCAAAATTGTCCGAATCAAAATTATGATTTTGCGCATTATTAAGTGCCAGTTGCTGGTTTGGCTCTGTAAAACTATCGTAGGCATTGAATAATAAATATTCCTTAAAATAATTTTCACCGGCATCAAATAGCGGCCCGGTAACCTGACCAATGCCAATCTCCGCAATATCCCCCGAAAATTCATCAAAAGCAGTGGTGGTACCCTTGCCAACTTGCTTTCTCAAATGTATGAACTGTTGCTCGGTAAGAAAATCTTTGAGTGCCGGATTAACTTTGCTTTTAAGTGCATGATTAAGTGCCGTTAGTTTTTTATTAATAGCCATCGACAGTTTATCATTTACTTGGTTATCAAGTTTATTGGATAGCTTGGGCAAACCATGATGGCGCAACCATTTACTGAGCTTCCCGGTTATCTTGGAAACACCAAACATAAAGATTACCGATTTCACGCCTTTTACGGCAAAAACAGAAACGGAATCTACTCCATAAAGGGCTTCGGAAGTAACCGATTCGCTAAGGGCAAGCCTGGCAACGGCCTGAAGGTCATCAGGGTCTGCATTCCCTCCCACAGTATCATTAGCAACAGATTCGACAAAAGCCAAGGCATCATTCTCGATTTGGTAGAAAAAGCCGTCGCTAAATGGCCTTTCGTAGCTTTGGATAGTATTGATAATGTCCAATTTCTGAGCTATGTAGGGAATAAAATCTATTTCGATAATTTGATGAGGACTATCAGAAGTGCCATGAGTACTGGCGACACCAAAATTATCTTTGGCACTCAGGTAATAATCAATTCCATCGAAGGTAACAAACGCTGCCGGGATTTCTCCACTAAATGAATCTCCGCCAGTATTTATCATTTCGATGAATTGGTAGGTAAGCTGGCCAATTTTACGGTAAAACAAAACCGTAGAAACTAATTCATTGGTGTTATCACTAATTTCCGCATTTATTTGCAATGGCATATTATAATTTGCACTACCGATACTCGAAATGGGTGTATGCACAATATCGGGGGCAACATTTGGCAGGATAGCGATTTGAAACGGTTTCTCGGCTGGATTTACCGAGGGCAACGAAGAAGTGGCCTGACCATCGGTAGCAGTAATGTAATAATCGAGCCCCGGCGTATATACATCCCATCCTGGTATCGTTGTTTGCCACAGGCTATCTAAAATATTTGTAAAAACTGCCTGCTGATAATTTTCTTCTGATGTGTTTTTATAAAATAGCACAACTTCCTCGGTGAAAGGGGGTACATAGTCGAGTACGCATGCTTCTATTTCAAACTCCGTCCCTTCGGCCCAAGCCTGCTCATGTAATTCGATAGTAGCCGGTGTCCTAAAAATTTTAGGCACTGATCCAGGAAGATAGGAAGTGGTATCATTGGCCGTTTCGCCAAAATAATTCGCTACTATATCTACGTGTCTAAGGATACCATTAAAGTAAGGATCGCTCGACTTGTATTTTATCAGATAAGAGTTTGCAATATTACCAGAGATATCATCCAAAATATCTTCGAATGGATCCAGAATATAATAATAATTTCCATCTGTGGCAACTGCTATATCATTTAAGGCTTGAGATTCATTAGTGGTTAGTGCAAATAAATTAACAGAATTATTCAGGCAGGCTTCTAAAGCTTGGTCAAAAGAAATTTGCCCTTGATTTGGATATTCATCGGCCAGAATGATGAACACTTTTTGAGAACCCGGTCTGAAATTAAATCCCAAAGTAGATTCATAAATAGCGTCATAGGCAGGTTCTGTTCCCCCATCGACAACATTTCTTTGCCAAACATTATCGCGAAAATACGGTGCATCCTGGGTCAATTGCCCTCCGTCTTCAAGTATAGGGTCGCCTCCATACATATTTTGCCCAAACCTACAAAGGCCAAGTGAAAAATCGATATCTGATATTATTAGTGCATCGATAAATTCATACATATTTTCTTCCACCGCATTCTGGTAAACATCAAAACTTCCGCTATTATCAACAAGAAATACGATATCTGCAAGTCGGGTACCCGAACCGGTATTTGGAGGTAACACTTCAAAATAATCGGATTGCACAAGGTTGTTTTCAAAAACCTCAAAATTACTCTGTGTCAAATGAGGCGTACCAATTTCCAAGGAATCCACACTTACATTGGCATAAATAAATGGGAAATTTTGCGAATTCAAACTTAGGATAGTTAGTGAGAGTGGGGTCGGTTCTTCGGAAGTAATTGTAATATCATCAATATACCACCCATTATGTGTTACGGAGCCATCACTGGTAAAATTAAATGCCAGGTAAACTTCTTCTCCTGAATAAGCCGAAAGGTCAATAGTTTTTTCAGCCCAGAACTCCTGATTTCCATCAACTGATAACAAGGTATTCCAAGTGCTGCCTCCATCATCAGTTATCTTTACCATTCCATCATCATATCCGCTTTCAATTTTAAACCAGTCCCAAAAACTTAAAACGATATCACTGTTTTCCGGCAGCAGAATTGGTGATGTGGGGTAGGCCCAATAATTAGCACCATTCCCGTAAACACCATCTAAATTTGTGGCAAGGCAGTTTGATGAGCCATTGTATCCCTCATACGGACCCGAACCAGGCTCCCCAATCTGCCACTCCCCATCCAGGCTCCATGCCGCACTCCCGGCTTCAAAATCTTCACTAAAAATGACATCACCCCTGGTTTTGGTTTTTAAGAGCTTTTCAACAAACCTTTGATTTCTCTGTACTGGTTTGTATTCAAGCAGTTGACCCTTTTCCTGTTTAACCGGATCGGCATTTACATTTTGTGCACTTACATTGGATGCAAAACACACAACCAATGCGAAAGTTACTGTGAAAATAAATTTAAAATGTTTCATAATAGATAAAATTTTAGGTTAAAAACGTCCGTGTATTTTTATTCATAATATTTAAAATTCCTTTCTCTAAAGCCCTTTCGGAATCCGTCCCTGCTTTTTGGATCAGTTTGGGGCAGTTATTGTTCCTTTATAAATAGTACACTCGAGTAGTTCCAGTTCAACAGTTCATCCCTTCATCCTACGAAATACTAGATCTGCAAAAAGCACAAGCCTATCAGGTTTTTTCTCCCGCAAAGTTTTGCCTTTCAAAATAAAATAAAATTTTAGAGATAAAAAAATATCCATAACATATCCAAAAAAGTGCATAAGTAGGGATTTTGGCATTGAGTGCAGCTATTTTTGGATTAAGCGTAGCCATTTTACGATTAAGCGTTTTGAAAAAATAGTTGTAATTTATATCGATTCCTAATAGTTGCATGGCATTTTCATTTAAATCAATTAACTTTGTGGAACTTCAAAAATGTTTTTTTTGCCCTAAAAATGATAATCATAAAAATAATATTTTTAATTTAAATTTAATTAGCAATAGCAACAGTGAAATTTGAATGGGATGAAAACGGAAACAGTATCAATAAAAGAGGCCATTGGGCTGATTAGAAACAATAAATTCACAAAGCATTACACGATTGATTTAATAAACCAGGATGTGGATGCGCTGGATGCCATCCTGCTGGGAAAGCATGGCGTGATGGTGCCCGAAGAACGGATTGTTTACAATGACCATAAAATAGATTTTTCGGATAATCCAGAGATTACGGAACACGATTTTGAATACGGAAAAATTGACTATACAAAACCACCCCCCAAAAGTAAGACGGCTTAACCGCTAATCTTCTCAATTCCTTTAGCCTGAACTTTCCTACCCTTTTTCTTCGCATCTTTGCTGCCAGTAAATGATGACAGATTTAGAAATAATTTATCGCGACCCACATCTTGTGGCCATCAACAAAGCCCATGGGCTGCTGGTGCATCGCAGTGCGCTGGCGCGTGATGCCAGCGAGTTTGCCATGCAGATTTTGCGCAACCAACTGGGGCAGCATGTGTATCCTGCCCACCGCCTGGACCGTAAAACTTCGGGGGTACTGCTTTTTTCGCTTGACAAAAGCAGTGATACGCTGATGCAAAAAATGTTTGCCACCGGGGAAATCGAAAAAAGCTACCTTGCCATCGTGCGCGGCTTTACCGATGATGAAGGTGTGATTGATTATCCCTTGAAAAAAGAAAACGGCAAAATGCAGGAAGCACTAACCCGCTACGAAACGCTGGAACGTAGCGAAATCATTATCCCTAATCAAAAACACGAAACCTCGCGATACTCGCTGCTTAAAGTAAAACCCGAGACCGGGCGGATGCACCAGATACGCCGCCACCTTGCCCATGTTTTGCATCCCATCATTGGCGACCGACCGCATGGCTGCAACAAGCAAAACCGGATGTTTAAAGAAAATTATGGCATGACTACCATGCTGCTCCATGCCCGGCAAGTTCGGTTTCGCCACCCGGTGTTGGGAATTGAAATTAATATCGAAGCAAGGCAGAGCGATGAGTTCTTTCGTATTGCTAAAGTTTTGGGGTTTGGGATCGATTTTTAGTCTGGGCTTCACTTAATATAGCCAGGGCTTCACTTTAAGTGAAACCCTGGCTTTCAGAAAATCCAGAAAGTCACCCCATGAATCCTCCACAAACACATAGCATAATTTTAAACTACGCACCTTCGCCCGAACTTATTCACGGGGTGACCAAATCTGAAACCACCGCAAGTTTATTTGTTAGCACCGATATAAATAAGGTAAGGTTAAGGTGCATTGGAGCCATCTTTTCTACTAAGAGGTTTTTTTACTATTGATAAGGTTTAGATATTCTAACCTTTCGATGTCCTGTGTATGATAAAAAGAGATGCCCTGCTCCTATTTTTCGAAACCCGATTTTTTAAATTTTGTCTTTCATCTTTTACTTTGATCCTCACCCCAAATCTAAAATCTTACATCGGACATCTGAAATCTGACATCAAAAGAAACCCGGTTTTGAGAAAAACAATACTTTTGCCCGCTGGAATTGGAATTTTTTTTGGATGATGATAAAATACAGGAATCTTTTTCTTGCCTTACTTTTTTTATTGCTAAGCTGCAACCATCCCGCTACTCAAACTAATCCTACGGTTTTAGATACCCTTAGCGAGGAAATCCCTGAGTTTATCCAACCCATCGATTCCGCTCAAATCGTCCACATCGACAGCCTCCTGGCCAAGGTATTGAAAAAATACCGTTTTAATGGAAACGCACTGGTGGCACTGGAAGGCTTCCCCATTTTTGAATTCTCGAACGGCTATGCCGATTTGTATCAAAAAACCAAACTGGACTTTAACACAGTTTTTCAGATTGCCTCGGTGAGCAAGAGTTTTACCGCCATGGCAGTTTTGATTTTGCACCAACGCGGTGCGTTAAACCTGGATGACACCGTGAAACACTACCTACCCGAATTCCCCTTCGATAACATCACTATCCGCCAAATGATGCAGCACACCGCCGGGATGCAAAACTATATGTACTATGTGGATCATCATTGGGAAAAGGATAAGCCCATCAACAACCAGGATGTATTAAAATTGATTAACGAACACAACCCGCAGCTAAACTTCCGGCCGGGAAGGCGGCATTTGTACAGCAATACGGGCTATGCCATGCTTGCCCTGGTGGTGGAGCACGTTTCGGGGAAGCCATTTTATACTTTCGTTAAGGATGAAATTTTTGATCCCCTGGGGATGCAACACACTTGTGCCTGGAACCCGGCGGTGATGGACACAATCAGTAATATTGCCACGGGCTTTACGCGCAAGGGCTGGCGCTACCGCAAGTTTGAACACAATCCGCTGGATGAAGTCCTGGGCGACAAAAGTATTTATACTACAGCCGAAGATTTGCTGAAATGGGATCGCGCACTTTACAGGTCTGCCCTTATTAGCGATTCGTTGATGCAGGCTGCCTTTACCAAGGCAAAATCCTCGCGGGGAAGAGCATACGATTACGGCTTTGGCTGGCGACTGAAAGAAATAGACGGAAAAAAAGTGGTCTATCACAACGGGCTTTGGAACGGCTTTACAGCCAGCCTTACCCGCTATGTAGAAGATGAGATGACCATTATTTTGCTTAGCAACACCAATGCTCCCGTGGCCTCGATAGTAAAACAGATGTACGCTGTATTGAAAGAGGAAGTGGTAAAGGATAAGGATATTGCCGTCAACAATAATTAAGACGGAAATTTTTATTATCAGTAATTGCAAATAAAAAAATTCTATTTTTGTGGCTTATCAATCGAATAAACTGCGCACACATATTAATTTAAAGCATTATGACCGAAAATATGAATAACATTGTACTGGTACCTACCGACTTTACCGAAGTAGGCGACAATGCCATCAGCCAGGCTGCCGAAGCAGCAAAATTTCTGACTTATAAAATTGTGGTTTTGCATGTTATCGATAGTAACACCAAGGCGCAATTGAAAAAAGAAGACCTGGGCAGCAAGGCCATCGAAGAAAAATTGAACGAAATTGTAACCGGCCTTAAAGCCGACTATGGCATCGAAGCTGAGGGAATTGCCCGCGAAGGTTCCATATTCACAACCATCAGCGAGGTAGCCAAAGATATTGGAGCTAACCTTTTGTACCTCGGCACCCACGGCAAATCGGGTATCCAGCACCTTACCGGAAGCTATGCCCTGAAAGTAGTAACCAGTTCGCCTGCACCGGTTATTGTGGTGCAAAAGCGCACTTTCGGCCAAGGCTACGGCCATATCGTCCTCCCAATTACCAGCGATGCCGGTCCCTGGGAAAAAACAAAATGGGCTGCCCACATTGCCAAGCAGTTCAAATCAGAAATTCACATTTTGCAAATGTCGGGCGAGCATATCGATAGTGCTGTTGAGCAAATCACCGAATTTTTTCAGAAAAACGAAATCACCTACACCGTTAGAGTAGCGCAAAAAAACGCCAACTTTGCCAAGCAGGTGGTCGATTACGCAACTTCAAATAATGCAGACCTGATTATGATTATGACCGACCCCGACCAAAGTTTTAAACGCTTTATTCTGGGTTCGTGGGATGAGCAAATCATCTTCAACGGCTCGCAAATCCCGGTGATGTGTATAAATCCCCGGAGATTTAACTGGCAAAAAATCGTGTCGTATTAATATCATACTCCGCAAAAAACTAAAATACGGAAAGCCGGAATTGATGTTTCCGGCTTCTTTTTTTTATCAATAATCACTTAGCTAATAAAACTGCATGGATTTCGACGGGGCCAAAGCATATATTTTGAACAGACTCGAAAAAGAGCTGCAGCCCCACTTGTATTACCATGATATCAACCATACCCTCGATGTTTATTTGTCGGCGCAACGCATTGCCGGTTTAGAAAAGGTGGAAGCACACGAAACTACCTTGATTGAAACCGCAGCACTCTTTCACGATTCAGGAATGATGCGCACATACAAAGGACACGAAGAAGCCTCGTGCGAAATTGTTATCGAAACCCTCCCCAAATACGGCTATTCGCAAAGCAGCATCGATGCAATTTGTGATATGATTATGACCACCAAATTACCCCAGAGTGCTTCGGGCATGCTCGCCAAAATACTCTGCGATGCCGACCTGGATTATTTGGGTCGTAAAGACTTTTACATGATATCGCACCGCCTTAAACTGGAATGGCTGGTGCTAGAGGTAATGCCGATGACGCTGCGCGAATGGTATGAACTGCAGGTTAAATTTTTGGAAGAACACAGCTATTTTACGCAGGCGGCCATCCAATCGCGCAACCAAGGCAAGGCGCAAAACCTGGCACAGATTAAAACATTGATTTGCCTGCACGAAAAATAATGCCCATTGCTTTTCTGCTAAGCAGATCATGCAAGGCAAACCTCAACAATGAAAATCAAAACAAATATTCTTGAACTCTGGGAACAAAAGCCCCTGACACTCATCGTATGGATAGCGGCGATCGTTCGCCTTACAGCCATAATCTTTGCTCGTGGCTGGGGCATGTTGGACGATCATTTTCTGGTAATCGAAATAGCCCAATCCTGGGTGGATGGCGGCAACTTCAACCACTGGCTTCCCTCGTCGCCACAAAACAACGGCCCCACCGGGCACACCTTCGTATATGCCGGTTTCCACTTTCTGCTCTTCACTTTTTTTAAATGGCTGCATCTGAACGACCCTCAGCTAAAAATGACTTTGGTGCGCCTGATCCATGCTGCCTTTTCGATGATCATCGTTGTGCTGGGCTACCGCATCACCGAACGGTGGGCAGGCAAAAAACCGGCACGCCTCGCCGGATTGCTGCTAGCCGTTTTTTGGTTCATGCCCTGGCTTAGCGTACGCAATCTTGTAGAAATCGTCTCCATCCCCTTTCTCTTTGTCAGCACCTGGATGATTATTAAAGCAGAAAACAGGGGCAAAATAATAATGCCCTTTTTGTGGGCAGGATTGATTGCAGGCATTTCGTTTTCGCTGCGCTACCAAACGCTGATATACGCCGGAGGCATGGGGCTTGCCCTGCTTTTTCAGAAAAAAATTCGTCAGGCTGTATTTTTTGGGATTGGATATTTTATTGCCGTTTTCCTCTTACAAGGGATAATCGATTTGCTCGTGTGGGGCTATCCCTTTGCCGAGTTTATCGAATATGTGAGCTACAATATCGAATATCGCAACGCCTACATCACTGGCGACTGGTACAATTATTTACTACTGCTCTTTGGCCTGCTCCTTCCGCCGGTTAGTGTTTTTCTGTTTGTGGGTATTTTCAAAAACTGGAAAAAACGGCTGCTCATTTTTTTACCGCTCCTTATCTTTCTGGCTTTTCACTCTTACTTCCCAAACAAGCAGGAGCGTTTTATCCTTACCATCGTCCCCTTCCTCATCGTTTTGGGTGCAGCAGGCTGGTACGAGCTGATGCACTCCCGGCCTTTCCTGATGCGGCACCGGAAGGTTTTCCGTGGTGGGTGGGTGTTTTTCTGGATTGTAAATCTTATCCTGCTTTTCCCGGTTACCACCATGTACTCCAAACGTGCCAGGGTGGAAGCCATGAGCTATTTGTATAAATATGAAAATGTTAAAGCCATCCTGCTCGAAAATACCAATGGCACCAGCATCCAGATTATGCCACAGTTTTATCTGGGTCAATGGATCGAACGCCACGAGCTAAGCCAGGCCGACCCTGCGGAAAATCTGCCCAACTTTGTCGAGCATCCCGAGCTGGAACCCCGCTTTGTACTGTTTTTTCGCGATGACAATTTGGAGGCGCGGGTAAATCAGGCAAAGACACTGATGCCTCAGCTTGAATTTGAAGCCGAGATACAGCCGGGCTTTGTGGATAAAGTGCTCCACTGGCTCAATCCCTTTAATGTAAACGAAACCATTTACATCTACCGCAACGCGAAGTATTTTCCTTAACCCGCCAGGTTTAACTTCCGCGCAGTCACCCCGTGAATACTTTCTGGCAGTGCTGCATGTTTTCAAAATACAGAACCTGTGCTCAGGCAGGATTCACAGGGTAACTTTTTCTTTCCGGGGTAAACCTGTCAGGTTTCCTTCTGTTTTGAATTTTCTGCTATCTCTACCAATCTCATTTTGTTTGTGGGGGTAAACCAGATAGGTCATCACAAAAAGCATAGTTTTGCATCCATAAAACAAATCTAAACACGATAGATGCTTGCAAAAATAACTGAAAGCCCATGGGGCAAAAAAGTTGGCATAGCCCTTTTGGGGACAATTATCCTCTTGTTTTTGTTCAGCTTGATAAACAGGCCGCCCCATGTTGACGATGCCTGGCTGGGCGAATATTCGTACTGGTTTGCCACCACCGGAACCACCAAATCGGAGTTGATGCGCGGCATAACCGACCACGAAAATAAATTGGTAGTTCATCATAAGCTCCACACCTATATTGCGGCTCCCGTCATCAAGGCCTTTGGTTTTTCGCTGCCAGCTATGAAAGCCACCAGTCTCGTGTTTTTCCTGCTCTTTATATTCTTGTTTTATCGTTTCAGCTACAAAAAAATATTAAGCAAAAATGAATTTCTCCTTGCCCTGACTTTGCTTTTGTTCAACGCCATGATTTTTGAACACAGCTTTGTGTATCGTCCCGATATACCCATGATGTGCCTGGGCTTTGTCTCTTTTGTGTTCCTCGATGGTTTTTTGAAATCGGACAAAAACAAGCTGCCCGTATTGCTGTCCGGGCTTTTGGCAGGCCTGGCCACAAGCATGCACCTAAATGGACTGATTTTTATCTTCGCCGGTTTTATGCTCCTGGTATTAAATAAGCAATTCAAAAACAGTATCCTTTTTGGTATCGCAACTGTGCCTGCTTTGGCAATTTATTTTTTGGATATGACCACGATTGCCGATTTTCACCTCTGGATATATCAATACAGTGCTTCGCCACATTTAAAAAACCCCGACCAGCAGCCCCTGCAATGGGATTTGTTTTATCGCATCGCAAACGAACAAATGAGATATCTGCACAGCCCTAAGGAAATATCGTTCACTCTGCTATTGGTCGCCGCCCTGGTTTTTGCCTTCAGGCATCTGCGTAAATACCAAAACCTTTTGCGCTACACCTTACTGCTGGCTTTGGCACTCATGATGATTTCGATACACAAAACCTCCTATTACCTCATTGTCCTAATGCCGTTTTTTGTCTTGATAATTATCCTTTCGGTAAAATATGTTTTTGATGAAAAACCCGAACTAAGCAAGACAGTCGGACGTATCCCACTGAAAACGCAAAAGGAAATACTTGCATTTTTACTCTTGGCTTATCTGGCCACACAACTGGTTTATATCATCCCCGTGGCTTTTAACAAATATGATAATGAACGCAACCGAATGATCAGCGAGAAATACATCGGACACGATACCGACAGCCTCAGCATCATTGCACCCATGAAATTTGTGTACAACGAAATTGAACATTACAAGCGGATTCAGGGTGAAATTTGCTATAACGAATTAAAAAAACTGGATTCCACAATTTACCAGGAAGGGTTTTTGGCTAAGGCCGATGAATTTGATATCGATTATATTATTTTAAATAAATTTTTCATGAGCCATTTTGGTATGGATAAGATGACAAGTGAACAAATAGACCAGGCCGATTTTGAACTTATCCATCGGGATGAAGATATGTTGATTTTAAAAAATCGCCATCAGGCAAAACCGAATAATCAATAATGTCAATTTTAAGATCCAATGAAAAAACCAAACGGCACATCAGGCCACAGCTTTAAAAAACAAATCCAAAGCTTTGGCCATGCCTTTAAAGGAATGGCTTACGTAATTCGCACACAGCGCAACATGCGAATTCATCTTGTAGCTGCGGTGGCTGTTGTAGTCGCTGCTTTTTGGTTTTCAATATCAAGTTTGGAATGGCTTGCAATTATCCTGTGTATCGGCCTGGTGTTGGCTGCCGAAAGTTTTAATACGGCCATCGAGCTGCTGGTTGACAAAATTTCGCCCGACTACGACAAACAAGCCGGACGCATCAAAGATATTGCTGCTGCTGCTGTATTGTTTTGCGCCATCGCCTCCCTATTGATTGCAGCCCTTATCTTTATTCCCAAAATAATTTCAATATTTTAAAAAAATGAAACACAAGATTATTATCGAAAGCGGCTCCACCAAAACAAGCTGGGTTTTTGTTAACGACAGCGGACAATCGTTCAGCCTCACCCGCGAAGGCTACAACCCGGTTTATTACGCACCCTCGGTGCTCGAAAATATGATTTCCGGTTTAAACTCCGGTATTGATGCCACTGGCGTAAGTCATATTTTTTATTACGGGGCAGGATGCTCAGCCGATGAATCCAAAAGAACCGTGATGGATAGCCTGCAAAAATTTTTCCCACTGGCGCAGCTCGAAATTCACCACGACCTCTTCGGAGCAGCAAGGGCACTATTCGGAAATGGTAGCGGCATAGCCTCGATACTGGGAACCGGATCCAGCACTTGTCTCATCCAAAACAGCAATATCAAATACGCTGTTCCCTCGCTGGGCTTCCTGCTCGCCGATGAAGGCAGCGGAATGCACCTGGGCAAACTGCTCTTAAATGCTTATTTTAAAAACGACCTTCCCATCGAACTTCATCAGGCCTTTGAAGAAAAATATGGTAAGCTGGACGCTCCGTTTATTACAGCCCTTTATGCCCGCCAAAAAGCAAATGCCTACATTGCATCATTTGCCCCATTTGTAATCGGGCACCACAAAAATCCAACAATCTCAAAATTGATCGGCAAAGCCTTTCGCATCTTTTTTGAAGAAAACATCCTGAAATATCCCGATTACCACAATTACAATCTTGGTTTTGTGGGATCCATAGCCTGGCTTTTGCGGGAGCATTTGCATGAGATAGCGCAAGAATATGATTTGCATATCAACAAAATAATCCAAAATCCGGTACAAGAACTTATCGATTATCACTCAAAGTCATAAGCAGTGCTTGTCATTAAAGTAACAGTTAGAAAAATTTCCGATTTTAGATTATCGATTTTAGATTTAAGATGTAGTGGAAAATGAGTTTGAAGATGTCCACCCCACAATTTCGCCACGCCCGCGGCATTACCAATGACATATTCTTGCAAAAGTGTATTTCATTAGATTTCTCCTGCCGCAGTTGCGGCATCGAAATGACACCGTAGGAGCGGGTCAAGGGGTAGGGGAATCGGGCACTTCGCGCCCGATTCCCCTACCCCCATTCATAGCCCTGGTGCTTTGTCATTTCGACTGGAAAAAAGCAGCGGAGCAAGTTTTGCAAGGAGAAATCTCAAATTCAATCAATCTATAGACAATCCATAAATAGTGTTTGTCTTTTTAGTAAAATATTTGAATTATGAATTGCCTCGCCCTTTAAGGCGGGGATTGAATGAGAAGGATGAAAACCCCCGCGATTTCGCCACGCCGCAGGCGTGGCGAAATCGCGGGGCGTATCCTTCAAACGTATTTTCCCCGGGTTAAAACCCGGGGCTATTCAAAAGTATCGACTTTATGGACAGCCTCTAATTAAACCCTAATCCCAACCTTCATTGTTCGGAGAATAGAATATATTTTATTTTTGCTTTTTAATAGATAAACTAAAAACTACTCAACGATGAAAAATACTTTTTACAACTGGTGTATTTTACTTGCCTTACTCTCCCTACCTTCAAGCCTGGTGGTGGCTCAGAATAAAGACACCCTGCTGAGCGATGCTACTTTCGCAGGAATCAGTATGCGCGGCATAGGGCCGGCGTTTATGTCGGGACGTATTGCCGATATTGCCATCCACCCCAACGACAACAATACCTGGTATGTGGCCGTAGGCTCGGGCGGTGTATGGAAAACTACCAATGCAGCCGTTACCTGGACTCCGATTTTCGACAAGCAAAGCTCCTACTCCATCGGCTGTGTAACTATCGATCCACAAAATGCAAACACGATTTGGGTAGGAACGGGAGAAAATGTGGGTGGCCGGCACGTGGGATACGGCGATGGCATTTACCGCAGCGATGATGGCGGTGCAAGCTGGAAAAATATGGGTTTGAAAAAATCGGAACACATCTCAAAAATCATCGTGCATCCCGAAAATTCGGATATTATTTTTGTTGCTGCCCAGGGACCTTTATGGGCACCGGGTGGAGAGCGTGGTTTCTATATTTCAACCGATGGCGGCCTTAGCTGGCTGAGAACCCTGGGCGATGATGCCTATACCGGCGTTACCGATATTTTGATCGACCCACGCAATCCCAAACGCTTGTACGCGGCCACGTGGCAACGGCATCGCAATGTGGCGGCCTACATGGGCGGCGGCCCCAACACCGCAATATATCGCTCGGAAGATGGCGGCATAAACTGGAAAAAATTAAACGGCGGATTGCCCAACGAGCGGATGGGAAAAATTGGCCTGGCCATCTCGCCCCAAAAACCGGATGTAATTTATGCCGCCGTAGAACTGGAGCGGCGCAGCGGCGCGGTTTATCGTTCGGACAACCGTGGCGAATCGTGGCAAATGATGTCGGATGAAGTTTCGGGAGGCACCGGCCCGCATTATTATCAGGAATTATATGCCAGCCCTCACGCCTTCGACCGCCTCTACCTGATGGATGTGCGGGTGCGACTTTCGGAAGATGGCGGAAAAACTTTTAAACGTCTGAAGGAAGAATCCAAACACAGCGACAACCACGCCCTGGCCTTCCGCGACAATGACCCCGATTATCTGCTCATGGGCACCGATGGGGGTCTTTACGAAAGTTTCGACCTGGCCGAAAACTGGCGTTACATCGACAATCTGCCCCTAACGCAATTTTATAAGGTAGCTGTGGATGATACCCAGCCTTTTTATAATATTTATGGCGGCACTCAGGACAACAATACCCAGGGTGGCCCCTCGCGCACTGACAACCGCCACGGAATAATGAACGAAGACTGGTACGTAATTATGGGCGGCGACGGGCACCAACCTGCCACCGAACCCGGCAATCCCGACATCGTGTATGCGCAATCGCAGCAGGGCTACCTTCACCGAATCGACAAAACTACCGGCGAGGTAATAAGCGTGCGACCCCAGCCTGCCGCCAATGAGCCGGTGGAACGCTGGAACTGGGATGCGCCCATCCTGGTAAGTCCCCACTCCCCCACCCGCCTCTACTTCGCCTCGCAGCGCGTTTGGCGATCGGACGACCGCGGCGATAGCTGGAAAGCCATCTCGGGCGACCTGACCAAAAACCAGGAACGCATCGCCCTGCCCATCATGGGAAAACAACAAAGCTGGGATTCGCATTGGGATATGTACGCCATGTCGAACTACAACACCATTACATCGTTGGCCGAATCACCGCTGAAAGAAGGCCTGATTTACGCCGGTACCGATGATGGTTATATTCAGATTACGGATGATGGTGGCGAAAACTGGAACAAAATCGAAGTAAACTCCCTGCCCGGTGTTCCGGCCACAGCTTTTATCAACGACATCAAAGCCGACCTCTTTAATGAAAATACGGTTTACATAGCTTTGGATAATCATAAGTTTGGCGACTTTACACCCTACCTCCTCAAAAGCGAAAACCGAGGCAAAAACTGGAAATCGATACGGGGAAATATTCCCGAAAGGACGCTGGTGTGGCGCATGGTGCAGGATCACGAAAAGGCAGACCTGCTTTTTGCCGCCACCGAGTTCGGTATCTATTTTACCGTGGATGGTGGCGAAAAATGGATGAAGATTACGGGCGGTGTGCCCACCATCAGCTTTCGCGATTTGGCCATCCAGCGGCGAGAGAACGATCTGGTAGGCGCGTCCTTTGGCCGGGGATTTTACGTCCTGGATGATTACAGCCCGCTGCGCGAGGTGAGCAAAGAGCAACTTCAGGCCGAGGCCACACTCTTCCCCACCCGCGATGCCTGGTGGTATATCCCGCGTCCCGAAATTAGCTTTGGCGAAAGAGGCTCGAAGGGAGCCGGCCTGTATCAGGCTCCCAACCCTCCCTATGGTGCGGTTTTTACTTATTACCTTAGCCAGGATTATAAAACCAAAAACCAGCTACGCAAGGAAGAAGAAAAAAAGTTGAAAGACGAAAATATTCCCTTTCCGGGATGGGATGCTTTGGAGCAAGAAGGCCGTGAGCAAGCACCCGAAGTATGGATGATTATTAAAGATATTGATGGAAATGTGATCCGCAAAATCAAGGGCGAAACCGGCCGGGGCTTCCACCGCCTGGCCTGGGATTTGCGCCGGTCGTCCACCGAAGCCCTCAACATCGACCGCCTGCCCAACGAAGCAGAGGCCGGACTTTATGCCGGTGCGGGAACTTACACGGCTACCCTGGCAAAAAATATCGAAGGCGTTTTTACCGAGCTTTCGCAGCCGGTAAGTTTTAAAGTGAAGAAAATGTACGATGGAGCACTCCCGGGTATTTCGACCGAAGATTATGCTGTCCTGATTGAGCGGCTTGAAAGCCTTCGTCGCGCCTTCACCAGCCTAAGCCTGGCCTTTGGGGATGCCCAAAAACAAGTAAAAGCCATGGAAGCTGCCGTGCTAAACGCCACAGATATTTCCATCGAGCTACGATCGCAGGTTTATAAATTAAAACAAGAGATCATGGCCATCGACCGCGATTTATACGGCGACAAGGCCCGCCGGGAAGTGGGCGAAGAAACCCCGCTTTCGTTTATGTCGCGATTCAATTTGGCCTGGTCGGCAGCCAATGGTACCACCTATGGCCCCACCCCGCTCCACCTCGCAAATCTGGACATCGCCGAAAAGCAATTCCAAAATCTACGCTTGCAAATCGAAGATGTCCGCATGAATAAAATCCCGGAAATCGAAACCGCCTTGATAGCCGCCGGTGCGCCCTGGATACGCGGGCAAGCGATACCTGTCAAATAAGCCTGGCAGAGCACCGTGGGGGAAGTGGGGTACAGATGCCCAACTTGGGAGTCTCTATAAACTCAATAATTTCATTGCGCTCCAGGTTCAGACGCCCAATTTGGGTGTCTCAATGAACGCATACTAATAATCCCTCAAACCGCGCTCGATATATTCGCGCTGCCAAAGGCGAAACAAGAAATCGCTTGAGGGTGGCACAGCAGGTTCATCGTGCAGCAGCATTTCCAAGGCAACTTTTTGCTCCTTTGTTAATTTTAACATGGGCATCACTTGCTTTTTTGCCAGGGCATACTTTTTATGATTCAAAGTCAAGGCATCTCCTTCTTCGCAACTATCAGTAATATTATAGGTATCATAAGCTAAGCCCTGATCGCTGCGGCGGCGCAGGTAACCATTTTGGGTGATGGATTCCTGATCGGCCCCCAAAGCCTCAGCAATTTGCCGCCGATAGCCCGCTTTTTGAAAGCGATTTTTGTAATCGAAGGCACAATAATTTACACCAATTTCAAGATCGTGGCTGCGGGCATAATTCATAATGTCGAGGGCGGCCAGTTCCGATTCGATAACCACAGGCCTTTCTGAGGGCAGGTAGGTGTAATTTCGCTTGAGCAAATGGCGCGCATTGTGATTCGTCAAACGTAACTGATGCAGGTTTAAATAACTTACTCCCTTTTGAATCATTTCGGGGAGCAGTTTTTTTAGCCGTGCTACTTCTTCGGGCACAGCGGGGATTTCGATGGTAATGTTTGGGATGATACCTTTGGCCTGTTCTATTTTATCCAAACTATAATTGGTAGCTCCAATGTCGAAACGCACTTCGTCCAATCCGGCGGCAGCCAATCGACCAAAAAGCGAACGCTCGGCAAGGATGCCGTTGGTGTAAATCCAAATGTACGTCTCGGGCTTCGCACTTTGCCTAACACTTTTCAAATAATTGAGCGTACGCTCGAAAAACAATAAGGGTTCGCCACCACTAAAACTCACGCCCTCAAAACCAAAATACCTGACATACTCGCTGTAAGCCTCAGGACTTTCAAAGGTGAGTTGCTGCGACGAAGGCACCGAATCCTGCGTCTGGCTGGCCGGACAATAAAAACAGCCGGCGTTGCATTTGTTGGTAATAAACAAACAGCTCCACCGACCTTCGCCACACAACTTGCATCCCGGTGAGATGGCCTTGTGAAAAGGTTTGGTGTTTTTGAACATCCACTCCGAATCGTGGGCAGGTAGTAATTTTTGCCTTCGTTCCAAAAAATAATCGGCCTTATAAGCATTGAGCCAATTCACAGGTGGCAGGCCAACAAAGGTTTGCCTATTGGTATTAAATAATTGGTTGAGATAAAGGTAGAACGCTTCCATCAAAAAATATTAAATATTAAAACTAAAAAGAAATGCCTGGGGGATGGAAGGGGCTTATTAAAGTTCGGAGAAGATGTAAAGAAACATCAACATTTTTTCGCTATCGAAAAGCAGCGATTCGGGATAGGGATTATGATTTGCATTTTGCATTTGGGGGCAAAAGTAAATCAAATTTCTGTTTAGTACATGCAATACTACATTCGTGTTGCAAACACTGACGAGGGGGGAAAATAGAATCCAGTGATAAACGACTGAATGGATTTAGTTTTCAATACATCGAACTGACGATCCTAATAGTTTACTAATACCATCCCGGCGAACCTTGGTACTTTCGGCATCCAAACCACGATCAAAGCCAGATGATGATGAGCTTTCACTTGATGTCCACCAATTACCATTATTGCCAAGACTAAAAAAGGAAGTACCTTTAAAGCCCCCGGGAAGGGCATTAAATCTACTGCTATTGGTTCCATTCCCTTCAAGGTTCCAGCCATTGGTTGACTTCATCTTCCCGCCTTCATCAGTTCCACGCCAGCCCTCTTCGTCAACAACTGTTTGGCTCATTCCCAGATGTTTTTCAAGTATTTTCCATTCATTATCCGTAGGCAGGCTCCATCCTTCAGGGCAGGCATTTTGTGCCGCATTCCATGTATATAATCTACCATAAAGATCACCATTTGCTGCACTGTTTTCATACCACCACGAATCATTTGTTTCATAATTCAAGTTTTGTGCAAACCAGGTTTGATCTCCTATCTCAATTGTTATATACTCCTGTCCATCACGAGGGTCTGTGAATTTGCTTAGCTCTTCAATAACAATGATGCTAATTTCATCTGAAACCTGCTGGTCATTATTGTCAAAACAAGTCGCTTTAAGGGTATGCGTACCAACACTTTCATCCTTCGTGTCCCAGATGTAGGTATAGGGAGGGCTATCCACCGAGGCTATTTTTACATTATCTACATAAAACTGCACTTCTGCAATGGTACCATCGGCAATTGCGGCAGACACAGAAATGGTAAGCATTTCCCCTAGCAATATCTCTTCCCCATTATGTGGGGAAGATATACTGCAAGACGGTGTTGGAGTTGGATTGGATGATTCCTTTTCATTACAAGAATCGAATACAAATAGAGATATTGTTATTAATAAAATTACACTGAGAATAGAGGTTTTTGTTTTCATAATAATGACTCAAGTAAATGGTTCAGTAAACATCAGGATTTAAGACTAAAATTTCGTAAAATAGCTATTCAACAATAATTTTACGAACCATAAAACCGTCATCGGTATCCAGCCTTAGTATGTACAAACCCTCGTTGAGTCGGCTAACATCGATGGTACTCCCGCTTGCATTGATGCGAACAGGTGCCATTACCATCCGACCCGAAATATCGCTAAGGGAGGCGGTAACTAATCGAAGGTCAGGATTGGTAAGCACGACAAATATGCGGTCGCTGGCAGGAACCGGATAAACAAGCACTTCCTGATTTAGGATTGGATTGCTGATGCCCGTGGCCTGGCAAACGATCGGGAAGATGGCGTTATCCACATCATAGCCCGGATTGGCATCTTTGTATTTTTTCCATTCGCCGGTACTTGTCTGCTCCCAGCCATTTCCATCAGAGGTATCATCATTTTTATTGGTGTATAGAGCCACTGTATCTCCCGGGGTTTGCGGCAGTTTAACGCCCATGTAAAAATCGTGGTCAATATTTACCCAATCATCGAAGAAGGCAATCGTTACCGGAAAAATTCCAGTTCCAAACTCATCGATCAAAATATCGGAAAGCAATACCTTAGCCGAATCAAGCACGGTTCCGGGTCCGCCGTCCGGGCCGTCGTTATCCCAGGCATAAAAATATATGGGCGGGTTGGAGGCAAAGTTGTTGGTTTTCTCGGCAAAATAAAACAGTCCGGCCATCAGCATTCCCTTATCCTCGTTGATACTAAAATGGCTGGCCTTGGCCAAATCGCCACGCGAGTTATTTCCGGAAAGATAACCGGTACCCGGTGCTGCAAGCCGGTACCAATAATAATTGCCAGGAATGTTGTAAAAAACCGAATCGCAAACGCCATAGCCCACCACACGTATTTCGGCAGTAGCCACATCCACGCTTGTGGAATCGGCGTTCCAAACGGATACTTTAACATTGTATTTACCTTCGTGCTGAAAAGTATGCACCGGATTGGAAATGTAAGCGGTGTCACCATCACCAAAACGCCACAACCATGCTGCTGCACCGCCGGTGCTACGATCGGTAAAACTTACCGTAAGCGGAGCCGGGCCATATTTCTTGTCGGCAGCAAAGCGGGCTTCAATTTCTTTAGCACCATCTACGGGCACAGACTTATCAACAGAGCAATCGTGAACCTGAATCGAAAATGAACGCGCCTGGCCTTGCTGAGCCATCATCAAGTGCACCGAAAATAGCGCAAAAACTAAAAGTAAAATATGTTTCATAACAATAAAATTTTGTGGGCGAAAATAGTGATTTCAACTTAATTGAGCATAAACCTTATTCATAATTATTTTAAATATAATCTCAAAGTTTTTTCTTCTTAATGAGAACATTACTTTTGGCTTTAATTTTTATAAAAGATTTAGTACCTAATTCAAAACTAAAACAATGATTCTAACGCACCATTACCAGCTTAAAGCGCGCACTGCACTAAGACTATTTGCCATCATTTTGGTGGCAGCACTCACGATGTTGACATCCCTGGATGCCAGCGCAAAAAAGAAAAAAGATGCCGATGAAAAAATCGACACGCTAAAAACCTCAACCTTCTCAGGCATGAAATGGCGAAGCATAGGGCCGGCCTTCACTTCCGGTCGTATCGCCGATTTTGCCGTTAACCCCAACAACCACAGCGAGTATTTTGTAGCTGTGGCTGCAGGACATGTATGGAAAACCACGAATAATGGTACCACCTTCGATCCCATTTTCGACAACAACATGGCTTACTCGATGGGTGCCATCGTTATTGCACCCTCCAACGCCAACATCGTTTGGCTGGGCACGGGCGAAAACAATCACCAACGCGCGCTGGGCTATGGCAATGGCGTTTATAAATCGTTGGATGGAGGCAGCTCGTGGGAAAACATGGGACTGGATTCCTCACGACAAATTGGTAAAATTGTAATCCATCCACAAAATCCGGATATCGTTTTTGTAGCTGCTGAAGGCTCGGCCTGGGGCCCGGGTGGCCAGCGTGGATTGTACAAAACCACCGATGGCGGCAAAACATGGAACAAGACTTTGGCGATAAGCGAAAACACCGGCGTTAACGACATCGTGATGGATCCGCGCAATCCTGATATTCTTTATGCTACTTCCGAGCAACGTCGTCGCACAGCTTACACAAAAATTGGCGGCGGCCCCGAATCGGCAGTTTACAAATCGACCGATGGCGGCGAAAGCTGGAACAAAGTAATGAAAGGACTGCCCGGTGGCCACATTGGCGGTATGGGTCTGGCCATTTCGCCGGCTAATCCCGATTATATTTATCTTATTGTGGAAGCACAGGAAGACAAAGGAGGCTTTTACCGCAGCACCAATGGCGGAGCCAGTTGGAGCCGGAGAAGCGACTACCATGCCAGCGGACAATATTATAATGAGATTGTGGCTGATCCACAAGATCCCGACAAGGTCTATTCGCTCGAAACGGTTTCGCGCATATCGGTTGACGGTGGCAAAACCTGGAACAGCATCGGCAACAACAGCCGCCACGTGGACGACCACGCGATGTGGATTGACCCCGACAACACAGCACATTTTATGATTGGTGGCGACGGGGGTGTTTATGAGAGTTTTGATGACGGGGATAATTACATCTTTAAAAGCAACCTGCCTGTTACACAGTTTTACCGCGTAAGTGTTGACGACAGCGAGCCTTTTTATTGGGTGTATGGCGGCACACAAGATAACAACAGCATGGGCGGCCCCTCCCAAAATACCAGCCGTGGCGTTACCAGCGATGAATGGGTGGTTACACTGGGTGGTGATGGATTTTTTCAGGCCATCGAACCCGGCAACCCCGACATTGTTTATTCAGCTTATCAATATGGTAATATTTATAGGTATGATAAAAAATCGGGAGAAAAAATAAATGTTAAACCCGAGCCACGCAAAGACGAACTTACCTATCGCTGGAACTGGAATACGCCCTTTTTTCTCAGCCCCCACTCCCCCACCCGGCTTTACATGGCGGCCAACAAGGTTTTCAAGAGCGATGACCGGGGCAATAGCTGGCAGGTAATAAGCGAAGACATTACCCGCGATGAAGACCGCAACCAGTTTAAGGTGATGGGAAAATACTGGCCTTCGGATGCAGTAGCCAAAGATATTTCATCATCGCAATGGGGAACCATTGTCAGCCTGGCCGAATCGCCAATCAAAGAAGGCCTGCTCTATGCAGGTTCCGATGATGGCCTGATTCAGGTAAGCGAAGATGGCGGCGAAAACTGGAGAAAGATTTCCTCCTTCCCCGGAGTGCCAGCATACACCTACGTTAGCGATATCCTCCCTTCACGCTACGATGAGAATGTGGTTTACGCCACCTTCGACAATATTAAAAGCGATGACTTTAAACCCTATCTACTAAAAAGCACCGACAAAGGCCAAAGCTGGACTTCGATAATCGGCGACTTGCCCGAGGATGAAACGATTCACACCATCGTTCAGGATCATGTAAACAAAAACCTGCTTTTTGTGGGCACCGAATTCAATGTTTATTTTACACTCGATGGAGGAAAAACCTGGACTGAGCTGGCTTCGGGCATCCCGGATGTAGCTATGAAAGACCTGGCCATTCAGGAACGCGAAAACGACCTCGTGGTAGCTACCTTTGGCCGCGGATTTTACATCATCGACGACTACACACCGCTGCGCCTTACAAGCCCCGAAATGCTCGACACCGCCAAAGCCTTCCTTTATCCTATAAAAGATGCCTTGCAATTTGTTAGAACCGGCAGCAAGTACGGTCAGGGTTCAACACCCTATATCGCCGACAATCCAGAATTTGGTGCCGTGTTTACTTATTATTTAAAGGAAAGCCCAAAAACAAAAAAACAAAAACGGCTGAAAGAGGAAAAGAAACTATTCAAAGAGGGCGAAAAAATTCCACAACCTACCGTGGAGCAACTTCGTGAGGATGAAAAAGAAATTGCACCCATCCTGATATTTACTATTAAAGATGCTAAAGGAGAAATCATTCGGAAACTATACTCAAGCCCATCTACCGGAATCACCCGCCTGAACTGGGATCTTCGCTATCAGGGCAAAAACCCTGTTCGCCTCCGCAAAAATGAATTTAATCCCAAGAGCGATGGAAATTCAGGAATGTTTGTATTGCCCGGAACCTACACCGTTTCGTTGGCCATGGATCATAATGGTGAGCTAAGTCCATTGGCTGGTCCTGTAAAATTTAACGTGGTTCCGCTCAACAATACCACCCTGCCCGCAATGAACCGCGAAGAACTGGTGGCCTACCAGGATAAGGTGGCTGAGTTGGGACGCGTTATGCAAGGCGGCGAACAATACCTGGACAACCTGACGGAACGTGTCGCAAACATCAGGCAGGCACTTCACAACACCCCCACAGCACCCACTACCCTGGAAACACAAGCAAGAACGGTAGCCGAAAAGCTCGACGATATTGCCTTTACAATCAACGGTGTGGAAGCCAAGGCAAGCTGGGAAGAAATCCCGCCGCAAAAGGTTCCGCTAAGCTATCGCTATGGCATCATCGCATACTCGCATTGGGGATCTACCTCGGCACCCACACAAACCCAACTGGATCAATATGCCATTTTGATGGAAGAGCTTCCCCCGGTAATCGACCAGATTAAAGAGTTGGCCAATGAGATAGAATCGATAGAAATAGAAATGGAGAAATACGAAGCGCCCTGGACACCAGGAAGATTTCCTGAACTGAAGAAGAATTAGTATTTTAATAATTAAACAGACCTTTATCTTTTCCACCTTTTCGCGCTGCCTCGGGCACTGCGAAAAGGTGGTTTTATTTATAGGGCATCTTTGTGAATCTTCGTGTCTTGGAGCCTTTTGTGCCCATCTCTTTTATTTTAATGAGTGCTTACTAATCACGCATAATAAATTAATGTGTCCGCTTAATCTTTTAATATCAATTAGATAAACCAAAACTATTTAAGCCAATAATAAATTTTTCCAGCTATTATTTTGCTAATCACAAACATATTACTATTTTTGCGCCCCGATTCTAAGTAGAATAAAAGCGAATTCAATTCAAAACATTAATAAATAGGTAATTAAAATGATAATTGTTCCTGTAAAAGAAGGTGAAAACATCGAAAGAGCACTCAAAAAGTACAAACGTAAATTTGAGAAAACCGGCGTAGTAAAAGAGCTTCGCGAACGTCAGAAATACACCAAACCCTCAATAAAAAACAGAGAGGCTCGTTTGAAAGCGATTTATATTCAGCAGCTTAGAAACGCTGAAGATGCCTGATAAGCAGGATTAAAAAATATTTCTTGAAATAAAGTAGGGAAATTTTTGTTTGAAGGATAAATTAACAGTATCTTTGGGACAAAGATTTTCCTATTTTTTTATACGTGAGCCAGCAATTTATCACATACATAAGCCAGGTAAAAAGGTACTCTCCGCACACGGTACGCTCGTACCAAAGCGATCTTGAGCAATTTGAAAATTATTGCCTGGAGGCTTATCAAACCTCCGATCATAGCAGCATCAATCATCACATCATCCGCAGTTGGATCGTTTCGTTGCTCGACTCAGGCGTATCTGCCCGCAGCATCAATCGCAAAATTTCCTGCCTCAAATCATTTTACAAATTCCTTCTCAAAAAAGGGGAAATCACCAGCGACCCCTTATTAAAGGTCATCGCCCCAAAATCGCAAAAACGACTTCCCGAATTTGTTAAGGAAAACGATCTGGACACCTTACTTAATAATATTCCGTTTGAAGATGATTTTGAAGGTCAAAGAAATAAACTCATCATTGTTACTTTTTACCTCACCGGAATGCGGCTTAGCGAGCTGATACAGATAAAAACTATTGACATTGATATGAGCAAATCGGAAGTAAAAATATTGGGCAAAGGAAACAAGCAGCGCATCATCCCCATTCCTGAATATTTAAAATCCGAAATTAACAAGTACCTAATCACCCGAAACACCCTGCTCGAAGAGCTGCAGCAGACAAGTCCTCACCTATTTATAACCCGACAGGGCAAACAAAGCTACGCCAAACTTGTTTACCGTGTCATTAATAAACATTTAGCCTATGTTTCGACTAACACAAAGAAAAGTCCCCATACCCTGCGCCATAGTTTTGCAACAGTAATGCTAAACAAAGGTGCCAATCTCAACGCTATCAAAGAAATTCTGGGTCATTCCAGTTTATCGGCAACCCAGGTTTACACACACAATTCAATTGAAAAATTAAAAACAATTTACAAACAGGCTCATCCAAGAGCTTAAAACTAAATAAAGGAGGAAAGATATGACAATTGAAATTAGAGCAGTTCATTTTAAAACTGACAAGAAGCTGGATGAATTCATTGAAGACCGGGTTAGTAAGCTCTCGCAATATTACGATGGGCTTATTGCCAGTGAGGTATCGCTAAAAGTAGCCAATGGCGAACGTGCCGACAACAAAATTACCGAAATTCGCTTGAGTATTCCAGGTAACGATTTGTACGCCAAAAAACAGAGTAAGTCCTTCGAGGAGGCTACTGACGAGGCCTGCGAGGCATTGCGCCGTCAACTGATCAAGCATAAAGAGAAGCTAAGACGGAACTAAATAAAATTTTATTTAAAATTGTTTTGGTATTTAAAATAACTATACTACTTTTGCAGTCCTTTTTTAAAAAAAAGGGCTGCTTTTTTATAGTGGCTGAACTTATAGTTCTTAACACATCTTGCATACACGCCGATGTAGCTCAGTTGGTAGAGCAGCTGATTTGTAATCAGCCGGTCGGCGGTTCGAGTCCGTCCATCGGCTCCATAATGTAAATGGAGAAAAAAACTCGGGGGGATACCAGAGCGGTCAAATGGGGCAGACTGTAAATCTGTTGGCTAAGCCTTCGGAGGTTCGAATCCTCCTCCCCCCACTTTTTATGAGTTCATAATTTTAATAACTATTATGACAAAATAGGATTTCTATAAAATGAAATCCTTTTTTGTGTTTGAAATAATGCGGGAGTAGCTCATTTGGTAGAGCGATAGCCTTCCAAGCTATAGGTGGCCGGTTCGAGCCCGGTCTCCCGCTCTGTGTTAAGCCGATGTAGCTCAGGGGTAGAGCACTTCCTTGGTAAGGAAGGGGTCATGAGTTCAATTCTCATCATTGGCTCTAAATTTTAATAATAATTCAATAACCTTTTTGTAACACCTAATTAAATATCTTTTTAAAATGGCTAAAGAAAAATTTGATAGGTCCAAACCGCACGTAAATATCGGTACGATTGGACACGTTGACCACGGTAAAACAACATTAACCGCAGCTATTACCATCAATCTTCAGGATAAAGGTCTGGCTACTTTCGCCTCATTCGATTCAATCGACAACGCTCCCGAAGAAAAGGAGAGAGGTATTACCATTAACACCGCACACATCGAATACTCAACCGAAAACAGGCACTACGCTCACGTTGACTGCCCTGGCCACGCTGACTATGTTAAGAACATGGTAACGGGTGCTGCCCAGATGGACGGTGCTATTATCGTTGTTGCTGCAACCGATGGCCCTATGCCCCAAACGCGCGAGCACATCCTTCTCGCACGTCAGGTTGGTGTTCCCAAGCTGGTTGTTTTCATGAATAAAGTTGACCTTGTTGACGATGAAGAATTGCTCGAACTCGTTGAAATGGAAATTCGCGACTTGCTGAGTTTCTACGAATTTGACGGCGACAATACTCCCGTTATCCAGGGTTCAGCACTTGGAGCCCTTAATAAAGAGCCCAAATGGGTTGAGAAAGTAATGGAGCTGATGGATGCCTGCGATAGCTGGATTCCTTTGCCCGCTCGCGAGCAGGACAAGCCCTTCCTTATGCCTGTTGAGGACGTGTTCTCGATTACCGGACGTGGTACTGTTGCCACCGGACGTATCGAAACTGGTATCATCCACACTGGTGACCCCGTTGACATTATTGGCATGGGCGCCGAAAAACTGAAATCAGTTGTAACCGGAGTTGAGATGTTCCGCAAAATTCTTGACGAAGGTCAGGCTGGCGACAATGCTGGTTTGCTCCTGCGTGGTGTTGACAAAAACGACATCACCCGTGGTATGGTAATTGCCAAGCCCGGTTCGGTACATCCACACAAAAACTTCAAAGCTGAGGTTTATATTTTGAAAAAAGAAGAAGGCGGCCGTCATACCCCCTTCCACGACAAATACCGTCCGCAGTTCTATTTTAGAACTACCGATGTAACCGGCGAAATCTTCCTACCCGAAGGAGTAGAAATGGTAATGCCTGGTGACAACCTTACTATTACAGTTAATTTGATTTCAGAAATTGCCTTGAATCTGAACCTGCGTTTTGCTATTCGCGAAGGTGGACGTACCGTTGGTGCTGGTCAGGTAACTGAAATTATGGACTAAATTTTAATAGGTGTTTGGTTATAATTACAAAAGGTGTCCCGGAGCACTTTGGTTTCCGGGACTCCTTTAATTAATTATAATTATTAAACGATACGGGTGTAGCTCAATTGGTAGAGCGATGGTCTCCAAAACCATAGGCTGTGGGTTCGATTCCTACCACCCGTGCAAATTAGATATTAAAGAACCTATGGCAAAATTCAAACTTTTTAGTTACGCCAAGGAAAGCTATGACGAGCTGTTACATAAAGTTTCCTGGCCCACATGGAGTGAACTCCAAAGTAGTGCTATTGTAGTATCCATTGCTTCCCTTATAATCGCATTTGTCGTTTATTTGATGGATATTTCATTCAGTAGCCTTTTAAAAGGCTTTTACACCTGGCTTTAAATTATTTAAGGCAGCGCCAGGAACAATCAATTCTATTTCAATCAAAACAATTTAGCTAATCGGTATGAGTAATCCAGAGAAAAGATGGTACGTGGTGCGAGCGATTAGTGGTAAAGAGAAAAAGGTGAAAGAGTATCTCGAGAGCGAGATTTCACGCCTTAAACTTGAGGATTTTATCGCTCAGGTTCTCATCCCTACCGAAAAGGTTTATCAGGTACGTAAGGGTAAAAAGATTAGCAAGGAAAGAAACTATTTTCCGGGCTATGTTCTTATCGAGGCAGCTCTCCTTGGGGAGGTGCCACACATTGTTAAGAATGTACCCGATGTGCTTGGATTTCTGGGTACCCGGGGCGAACCCGATCCCCTGCGCGAATCCGAGGTGAAACGCATTTTAGGAAAAGTGGACGAGCTTGCCGAACAGGGCGAAGAGGTAAATGTACCCTTCATCGTGGGCGAAACCGTTACCGTTACCGATGGGCCTTTTAACAGTTTTAGCGGAATTATCGAAGAAATTAACGAAGACAAGAAGAAGTTGAAAGTGATGGTTAAGATCTTCGGACGAAAAACTCCGCTTGAGTTGGGCTTTATGCAGGTTGAAAAAGAATAGTGTTCGTATCAAACCCCGCAGGATCTTACTGCCGGGGAAATTCAATTATTAAGTATAAACAAAATGGCAAAAGAAGTTAGCGGATTAATAAAATTGCAAATCAAAGGAGGAGCCGCCAATCCATCGCCACCTGTAGGTCCCGCATTGGGTGCCAAGGGTGTCAACATTATGGAGTTTTGCAAGCAGTTCAATGGTAGAACGCAGGAACAGGCCGGTAAGGTACTACCTGTTATCATTACTGTTTACAAGGACAAATCCTTCGATTTCATCATTAAATCTCCGCCAGTTGCAGTTCAATTGATGGAAGCCTCCAAGCAAAAGAAAGGCTCGCCCGAACCGAACCGTAAGAAAGTGGCTGCCGTAACCTGGGAACAGGTTAAGGATATTGCCGAGGGTAAAATGAAGGACTTAAATTGTTTTACCGTTGAATCGGCCATGAAAATGGTTGCAGGCACAGCCCGCAGTATGGGAATAAACGTGAAGGGCACAGCTCCTTTTGGAGACAACTAACAATTGATTTTAAAGCATTTGTTTAAAAGTTAAAAGGATTCGCAAATGGGAAAACTGACCAAAAAACGCAAAGAAGCTTTAGCGAAATTCGATCAAAATGCAAACTACACGCTGGCGGACGCAGTAAAAACTGTTAGAGACATCACAACTACAAAATTTGATGCCTCAATAGATCTGGATGTTCGCCTGGGTGTTGACCCGCGAAAGGCTAATCAAATGGTTCGTGGCTCGGTAACGCTGCCTCACGGCACCGGTAAGGTGATTCGTGTGCTGGTGCTCTGCTCGCCCGACAAAGAAGATGAAGCCAAAGCCGCCGGTGCCGACTACGTTGGCCTGGATGAGTATGTCGAAAAAATCAAAGGTGGCTGGACAGATGTCGATGTTGTTATCACTACCCCCAACGTTATGCCCAAAGTGGGCCCGCTGGGACGAATTTTGGGACCCCGTGGCTTGATGCCAAACCCCAAAACCGGTACGGTAACTATGGATATCAAGAAAGCCGTTGATGATGTAAAGGCTGGTAAAATTGATTTTAAAGTAGATAAAACCGGAATCATTCATGCTTCCGTAGCAAAATCTTCGTTCGATGACCAAAAAATTATCGAAAACGCTAGAGAACTGCTTACTACAATAATCAAACTCAAGCCAACGGCAGCTAAGGGTACTTATGTAAAAAGCATTTTTATGTCGAGTACGATGAGTTACGGGATTCAGATTGATCCCAAATCAATTTCAAGCGCAAAACTTCTATAAAATGAGGAGATCATAACAATGACCAGAGAGGAAAAAAATCATAGTATAGAAGCATTATCGAAACAGCTCAATCAGTCGTCCAATTTTTATTTTACAAATATTGGTGGTCTGAATTCCGAAAAAACCGGTGAGCTAAGGAGAATGTGTTACCGCAAGGAGATTCGTCTTCAGGTGGTAAAAAACACGCTCCTGCGTAAAGCGATGGAAAAATCGGATAAGGATTTTGAAGAATTGTACGATTCGCTGGCAGGGCCTACCTCTGTAATGTTTACAGAAGTTGGTAACGCCCCGGCCAAGCTGATCAAAGAATTTCGGAAAAAATTTAAATCCGATCGGCCTGCATTGAAAGCAGCTTATGTTGAGGAATCATCATACGTTGGCGAAAATCAATTGGATATTCTGGAAAACATTAAATCCAAAAATGAAGTCATCGCCGATGTTATTGCACTGCTTCAATCACCCGCAAAGAATGTTATTTCTGCACTTCAGTCAGGAGGACAAAAACTATCGGGAATACTCAAAACACTTTCAGAGAAAGAATCATAAGAATAATTTTCAATTCATTAATTTTCAAGAACAATAATTAAAAACAGATATTAAAATGGCAGATTTAAAAACTTTTGCAGAACAGTTAGTTGGTCTGACAGTGAAAGAAGTTAACGAACTCGCGCAAATATTGAAAGACGAATATGGTATTGAGCCTGCAGCAGCAGCAGTAGTAGCTGGCCCCGCCGCCGGTGCTGACGATGCCGTTGTCGAAGAACAAACCGAATTTGATGTTATCATCAAAGCCGCTGGCCAATCCAAACTTGCCGTAGTAAAACTCGTTAAAGAATTAACAAGCCTCGGACTTAAAGAAGCAAAGGCACTGGTTGATTCAGCACCCAAAGAAGTTAAGCAGGGTGTATCTAAAGACGAAGCAGAAGCACTCAAATCTCAACTCGAGGAAGCCGGTGCCGAAGTGGAGATTAAGTAGCTTACATAAAACTTAAGCTCAGGGAATATAGGCTTCTGCACAGCGATGTTGTGCAGAGTCTATATTTCTTTGTATTACAGTATCATGTATTCGTAGTTTATTATCTTATTAATAATCAAAACTTTACCACATTGGCTCAGGAATTTGCTGAAAGAATAAGTTTCTCAAGAACAAAAATTAAATCACAGTATCCTGATTTTCTCGACATCCAGTTGAAGTCGTTTCAGGATTTTTTCCAATTGGAAACAAATCCAGAAAACCGTGTCAACGAAGGCCTGTACAAGGTTTTTAGCGAGAATTTCCCCATTACTGATGCCCGAAATAATTTTGTGCTTGAGTTTCTGGATTATTTTATTGATCCACCCAGATACTCCATTGATGAATGCATCGAGCGCGGGCTAACCTACAGTGTGCCCCTCAAAGCAAAACTCAAACTCTATTGTACTGATCCGGAGCATGAAGATTTTGAAACCATAATACAGGATGTTTACCTGGGGCAAATACCATACATGACCCCCAAGGGAACATTTGTAGTTAATGGTGCCGAGCGTGTTGTGGTTTCGCAATTACACCGCTCGCCAGGTGCTTTTTTTGGTACCAGCTTCCATGCCAACGGCCAGCAACTATTCTCAGCCCGTATCATCCCCTTCAAAGGGTCGTGGATGGAATTTACCACCGACATCAACCAGGTGATGTATGCCTACATCGACCGGAAGAAAAAACTCCCGGTAACTACACTTTTGCGAGCCATCGGCTTCGAGAGCGATAAAGACATACTCGAAATTTTCGACCTGGCACAGGAAGTAAAGGCCAACAAAACAACGCTCAAGAAATTTATAGGCAGCCGCCTTGCCGCCCGCGTGGTACGCTCGTGGATCGAAGATTTTGTAGACGAAGATACCGGCGAAGTGGTTTCGATCGAAAGAACCGAGGTAATCATCGACCGCGAAACTGTTCTCGAAGCCGGTCATATCGATCAGATAGCCGAATCGGGTGTGGAAACCGTGCTGATACACAAAGATGAAGCCGATAGCATCGACTACTCTATCATCTTTAATACCCTGCAAAAAGATACCACCAACACCGAGAAAGAAGCCGTTGAGTTTATCTATCGTCAGCTTCGTAACGCCGAACCCCCCGATGAAGAAACCGCTCGTGGGATTATCGAAAAACTTTTCTTCTCGGACAAAAGATACGACCTGGGCGATGTAGGCCGCTACCGGATCAACAAAAAGTTGAAACTGGATGTGCCTATGGACACCAAGGTTTTGACCAAAGAAGACATCATCTCCATCATCCGCTACCTCATCGAGATGGTAAATGCCAAAAGGGAAATCGATGACATCGATCACCTGAGCAACCGTAGAGTTCGTACCGTTGGCGAGCAGCTTTATTCGCAATTTGGCGTTGGCCTGGCACGTATGGCTCGCACCATCCGCGAACGGATGAACGTAAGAGATAACGAGGTATTTACACCTACCGATCTTATCAATGCCAAAACGCTGTCGTCGGTTATCAATTCATTTTTTGGTACCAACCAGCTTTCGCAATTCATGGATCAAACCAACCCCCTCTCGGAGCTAACACACAAAAGACGTGTATCAGCACTGGGACCAGGCGGTTTATCACGCGAGCGTGCCGGCTTTGAGGTGCGCGATGTTCACTACACCCACTATGGCCGCTTATGTACCATCGAAACCCCTGAGGGTCCAAACATTGGTTTGATTTCTTCGCTGTGCGTTTTTGCTAAGATTAATAAACTCGGCTTTATCGAAACCCCCTACAAAAAAGTAGAAGATGGCAAGGTGCAACTCGATCAAAAAGAGATTTATCTGAGTGCCGAAGAAGAAGAAAATAAAATCATTGCACAAGCCAACTCGCTACTCGAAGATGATGGTACCTTCGTTAAAGAAAAGATAAAAGTTAGATATCAGGCCGACTATCCCATCGAACCAAAAGAAAGAGTGGATTTTATCGACATGGCTCCCAACCAGATTGCTTCGGTTGCTGCTTCGCTAATTCCATTTTTGGAACACGATGATGCCAACCGTGCCTTGATGGGATCGAACATGATGCGCCAGGCTGTGCCACTACTCAAAGCCGAGGCCCCAATTGTAGGTACCGGTATTGAAGGCCCTGTAGCCCGCGATTCGCGTGTATTAATTCAGGCCGAGGGCGATGGTATTATCGAATATGTGGATTCGCGCGAAATAACGGTGCATTATACCCGCCTGGAAAACGAACGCCTGGTAAGTTTTGAAGACGACAAAAAAACATACAAGCTTACTAAATTCCAACGCACAAACCAAAATACCTCTATCAATCTTCGCCCCATTGTTAAAAAAGGGCAAAAGGTAGTTAAAGGACAAGCCCTGTGCGAAGGCTACGCCACCCGTAACGGTGAACTGGCTTTGGGTCGCAACCTGATGGTTGCCTTTATGCCCTGGAAGGGTTACAATTTTGAGGATGCCATTGTACTTTCCGAAAAAGTGGTGAAAGACGACATCTTCACCTCGGTGCACATCGAAGAATTTGTACTCGAAGTTAGAGATACAAAACGTGGTGTGGAAGAGTTGACCAACGACATTCCCAACGTATCATCGGAGGCCACCAAAGACCTCGATGAAAACGGACTGATACGCATTGGTGCCGAAGTATCCGAAGGTGATATTTTAATAGGTAAAATTACGCCTAAGGGCGAATCGGATCCCACGCCCGAGGAAAAACTACTGCGCGCCATCTTTGGTGATAAGGCCGGCGATGTAAAAGATGCCTCGCTTAAAGCACCACCTTCGATGCAGGGCGTAGTTATCGAAAAGAAACTTTTTTCGCGCGTTATTAAAGACCGCAGAGTAAAATCGGCGGAAAAAGATGAAATTGCTATTCTGGAAAAAGATTTCAAAAAAGAAACAGCATCCCTCAAAAATAAACTTGTCGATAAGCTGATGATTCTGGTTAGCGGCAAAGTTTCGCAAGGGGTTTACAATAACTTCAAAGAAGAAGTATTGCCCAAGAAGGCGAAATTTACGCAAAAGATGCTGCTGGCGGTAGATTACCTTTCGGTTAATCCCAACAAATGGACTACCGATAAAGAGAAGAATGCCCTTATCGGCGAGCTTATCAACAACTATATCATCAAGCACAAAGAATTTCTGGGTATTTTCAACCGGAAGAAATTTGTTGCCACTGTAGGTGATGACCTGCCCAACGGCATTGTGAAAATGGCCAAAGTATATGTAGCCAAAAAACGCAAGTTGAAAGTAGGTGATAAAATGGCCGGACGCCACGGTAACAAAGGTATTGTTGCACGTATTGTTCGCGAAGAAGACATGCCTTTCCTCGAAGACGGAACGCCCGTTGACATCGTACTCAACCCGCTGGGTGTTCCCTCACGGATGAACCTGGGTCAGATTTACGAAACTGTATTAGGCTGGGCCGGCAAAAGACTGGGACTTACCTTTGCCACACCAATTTTTGATGGTGCCAACATCGACCATATCAACGAATACCTGGAAAAAGCAGGACTACCCGAAAACGGAAAGACCTATTTATATGATGGTGGCACAGGCGAACGCTTCCACCAGCCCGCAACGGTTGGCTACATTTATATGATTAAGCTGCATCACATGGTTGATGATAAAATGCACGCGCGTTCCATTGGTCCCTACTCGCTAATAACGCAGCAGCCTCTGGGTGGTAAAGCCCAATTTGGTGGTCAGCGTTTTGGCGAAATGGAAGTTTGGGCTATCGAAGCCTATGGTGCCTCCAACATTTTACAGGAAATACTTACTGTAAAATCCGATGATGTGATTGGCCGCGCCAAAGCCTACGAAACCATCGTCAAAGGTGATCCTATGCCCAAGCCGGGCATACCCGAATCGTTCAATGTGCTGATCCACGAGCTTAGAGGCCTCGGCCTGAATGTTACTTTCGATTAATGATCGCAGCACTTATGTTTAGTTTTTTTGATTACATTCATTCAAATACAACCCATTAATGGCTTTTAGAAAAGATACAGCTATTGTAAAAAACGAATTTTCACAAATTACGATTAGCCTCTCTTCGCCCGAAACGATCCTCGAACGTTCGCATGGCGAAGTGTTGAAGCCCGAAACCATCAACTACCGGACTTACAAGCCCGAACGCGATGGTTTGTTTTGTGAACGGATTTTCGGTCCGGTAAAAGACTGGGAATGTCATTGCGGCAAATACAAACGCATTCGTTATAAGGGCATCGTTTGCGACCGCTGTGGTGTAGAAGTTACCGAGAAAAAAGTGCGCCGCGAAAGAGCCGGACACATTCAGCTGGTAGTTCCGGTAGCGCATATTTGGTTCTTCCGCTCATTACCCAACAAAATTGGGGCTTTGCTCGGGCTGCAAACCAAAAAACTGGATTCGATTATTTATTACGAAAGATACGTTGTTATCAATCCGGGTATTAAAGGCGATGATGGTATCGAGTATCTTGATTTTCTTACCGAAGAAGAATACTTCGACATCATGGAAAATATTCCGGCCGAAAATCAATACCTTGACGATTCTGACCCCAACAAGTTTATTGCTAAGATGGGTGCCGAAGCCCTTCACGATATTCTTGCCCGCCTCGACCTCGATAGCCTCTCGTATGAGTTGCGCGACAAGGCCAACAACGAAACCTCACAACAGCGTAAAGCCGATGCCCTCAAGCGTTTGCAAGTTGTTGAAGCTTTTAGAGATGCCCGCAACCGCATCGAAAACCGCCCCGAGTGGATGATTGTAAAAGTTGTACCCGTTATTCCGCCCGAGCTGAGGCCACTGGTGCCTTTGGATGGTGGCCGCTTTGCCACTTCCGACCTCAACGATCTGTATCGCCGGGTGATTATCCGCAATAATCGTTTGAAACGATTGATCGAAATTAAGGCTCCTGATGTAATTATGCGTAACGAAAAACGCATGCTTCAGGAAGCTGTGGATTCATTGTTCGATAACTCGCGTAAAGCCAATGCCGTTAAAACGGAATCGAACAGAGCTTTGAAATCTCTTAGCGACAGCCTTAAAGGCAAGCAAGGACGTTTCCGTCAAAACCTGCTGGGTAAACGTGTGGACTATTCCGGACGTTCGGTAATTGTGGTTGGCCCCGAGCTAAACCTCAACGAATGCGGCTTGCCCAAAGGAATGGCTTCCGAACTGTTCAAGCCTTTCATCATTCGCAAAATGCTGGAACGCGGCATTGTTAAAACCGTAAAATCGGCCAAGAAAATCGTGGATCGCAAAGACCCCGTAGTTTGGGATATTTTGGAAAGCATCCTCAAAGGCCACCCGGTAATGCTCAACCGTGCTCCTACCCTCCACCGTTTGGGTATCCAGGCCTTCCAGCCCAAGCTTATCGAGGGCAAGGCCATACAGTTGCACCCCCTGGCATGTACTGCTTTTAACGCCGACTTCGATGGCGACCAGATGGCCATCCACGTGCCGCTTGGCAATGCAGCCGTCCTCGAAGCACAGTTGCTAATGCTGGCTTCGCACAATATTTTAAATCCTGCCAACGGTGCACCGATCACGGTACCCTCGCAGGACATGGTTCTGGGGCTTTATTACATTACCAAAGCCCGTCAACACATACCCGAGAATCCTGTAAAAGGGGAAGGGTACAAATTCTATTCGCCCGAGGAAGTCATCATCGCTTACAACGAAGGCAAAGTTGACCTCCATGCTATTATCAATGTACGCCTTATGATCAGAAAAGAGGACGGCAGCTTAAAACAAGAGCTTACCGAAACTACCGTAGGACGAGTTATCTTCAACCAGGTTGTTCCCCCCGAATATGGCTATATCAACCAACTGCTTACAAAAAAAGCCTTGCGTGATATTATTGGAGACATCCTGAAGAAAACCAATACTGCTGTTACGGCCAAATTCCTTGATGATATCAAGAAATTAGGCTTTACCATGGCTTTCAAAGGCGGACTGTCGTTTAACCTTGGCGATGTTATTATTCCAAAAATTAAAGAAGAACTGGTGGCACAGGCCAACGAAGAAGTGGAAGAAGTACTCTCGAATTATGGTATGGGTTTCATTACCGGAAACGAGCGCTACAATCAAATTCTCGACATCTGGACACACACCAACTCCAAGCTGACCCGCACACTGATGGATCAGATATCCAAAGACAGGCAGGGCTTCAACTCTGTTTATATGATGCTGGATTCGGGGGCGCGTGGCAGTAAGGAGCAAATCAGGCAACTTTCGGGTATGCGTGGTTTGATGGCCAAGCCTCAAAAATCGGGTGCTACCGGTGGCGAGATCATCGAAAACCCAATTTTATCCAACTTTAAGGAAGGACTTACCGTACTTGAATATTTTATCTCTACCCACGGTGCGCGTAAAGGTTTGGCCGATACTGCGCTAAAAACTGCGGATGCGGGTTACCTCACCCGTCGTTTAGTCGACGTGGCTCAGGATGTAATTATCTCCGAACGCGATTGTGGCACCTTGCGTGGCCTTACCACCACAGCATTAAAAAAGAACGAAGAAGTAGTGGAAACACTCTACGACCGTATTCTTGGACGTACTACGCTTCACGATGTATATCATCCTGTCACCAACGAGCTGATTATTGCTGCCGGTGAAGAACTTACCGAAGATTTTGCCCGCCTTATCGAAGACTCGCCCATCGAGGCCGTTGAGATACGCTCGGTACTTACCTGCGAGGCCAAAACCGGGGTTTGCTCCAAGTGTTATGGTCGTAACCTGGCATCAGGAAAAATGGTGCAGAAAGGCGAGGCCGTAGGTGTTATTGCAGCCCAGAGTATTGGTGAACCTGGTACCCAGCTTACCCTGCGTACTTTCCACGTGGGTGGTGTTGCCGGCGGAAACATTTCATCGCAATCCAAGATTATTGCAAAATTTGATGGTACGCTGCAAATCGAAGAACTGAGAAGCGTGCCTTACACCAACAGCGAAGACGTAGAATACCAGGTGGTGATTGGCCGCTCGGCCGAAATGCGTATCGTTGATGATAAAACAGGCATTTCGCTGGCTTCACACAATATCCCTTACGGCTCAAACCTCTTCTGCAAGCCGGGTGATGCCGTGAAAAAGGGAGACCAGATTTGTCTTTGGGATCCATACAATGCCGTAATTATTTCGGATACTGCCGGTAAGCTGCGTTTTAATAATGTATTGGAAGGTAAAACTTTCCGTGTAGAATCGGACGAGCAGACCGGCTACAATGAGAAAGTAATTATCGAAACCAAGCAAAAAACCAAGAATCCCTCTATCAGCATCCTCAATCCCGAAGGTATTGAGATTAAAGCATACGACCTTCCTACCGGAGCGCACATTTCGGTTGAAGATGGCCAGGAAGTGAAGCGCGGAGATATTTTGGTGAAGATTCCTCGTACGATTGGAAAATCGGGCGACATCACCGGAGGTTTGCCACGGGTTACCGAATTGTTTGAAGCCCGTAATCCTTCCGATCCCGCCAAGGTTTCAGAAATTGATGGTATTGTTTCGTTTGGTAAAAAACTGAAGCGCGGAAACAAGGAGATCATCATCACCTCAAAAACAGGCGAAGAAAAGAGCTATCTTATTCCTACCTCAAAGCAAATCCTGGCTCAGGAAAACGACTTTGTAAAAGCCGGCACTTCCCTTTCAGAAGGTGCATTGACTCCTGCCGACATTTTGGCCATCAAAGGCCCGATGAAGGTGCAGGAGTATATCGTGAACGAAATTCAGGAAGTTTACCGCTTGCAGGGTGTGAAAATCAACGATAAGCATTTCGAGACGATTGTACGCCAAATGATGCGCAAAGTTGAAGTGGACGATCCGGGCGATACCAAATTCCTTGAGAAAGAACTGGTGAATAAAATTGGTTTCCAGGAAGAAAACGACTGGATTTTTGGTAAAAAAGTGATTATCGAACCAGGCGATTCTGCCATATTTAAGGCAGGTCAAATTGTTTCGGCCCGTAAGCTAAGGGATGAGATTTCGCAACTCCGCCGTAAAGACAAACAGCTCATCGAATCGCGCGATGCTCAACCTTCAACAGCCCGCCAGGTATTGCAGGGTATTACCAAGGCTTCGCTGCAAACCAACAGTTTTATCTCGGCAGCCTCATTCCAGGAAACTACCAAAGTGCTCACCAACGCAGCCATCAACGCCAAAACAGACACCCTGAAGGGCTTGAAAGAAAATGTGATTGTGGGGCACAAGATACCCGCCGGAACAGGCCTGAGAGAATACGAAGATCTGATTGTTGGCTCGAAGGAAGAATACGAAACACTGGTTCATCCACGGCACAGACCAAGTATTTAAAATGTATTTATAAGATTGTAAAAACCAAAAGAGAACTTCTTTTGGTTTTTACATTTGTAACAACAAGAAAAACACAATATCATGGAAAAAAATCAAGGACCAGGAAAAATTAATATCGAACTCAGCGATGAAGTAGCAGAAGGGATTTATGCAAACCTCGCTATCATCCAGCACTCGCGCTCCGAGTTTGTGGTGGATTTTATTAAAATGCTGCCAGGAATACCCAAGGCAAAAGTAAAGTCGCGCATTATTCTTACCCCGCAACATGCCAAGAAACTACTCAAGGCCCTCAACGAAAATGTAAGGAAATTTGAATCGATGCACGGTACCATCGCCGAATCGGAAATGGATAACATGCCATTTAAGCTGGGCGGGCCAACGGCTCAGGCATAGAAAAGCAAGATCCTGTGAATAGAAATTCCAACAAGTCGGAAATTTCTTACTTTTGTTTAAAATAAATTTTTTATGGGAGCAATTGTTATAAAATCCGACACCAAAAGCAATAAAATTCTGAAAGCCCTGGCCGAAAAACTAGGAGGCCAGACGATTACCATTGATGATGAGCAATATGAAGATATAGCACTGGGATTATTAATGGAAAAAGAAAAAACCAACACGCTAGTGAGCCGGGAGATTGTAATGGAAAAACTAAATAGTAAATGATAGTAGAATTTGATAAATCATTTATTAAGAGTCTCACTAAAATTCACGATCGAAAAATTCTCGAAAGAATTGCAAATAAAATATTAGTACTTGAGAAATCCCAAAGCCTGAATGAAATTACAAATATTAAAAAACTTTCAGGTTATCTATACTATTACCGTTTACGAATAGGAAGCTATCGATTAGGCTTTGAACAAATAAATCAGGAAACTATCAGGTTAATTATTGTTGCTCGCCGAAAAGACATATACAAGAAATTCCCATAATTCCACACCACAATTATTGCATGATAGAAAAAGATATTCATTGAACGTGTTAAGCATGCGATATCCGAAGTGAATATTTTGCTTGATGCGTAAGATATTGAGAAAATCCAAGAATCAATCTATCGCTAATCTTACAAACTTTTCAGTTGTCCCACCCTCCTATTGCCATAAACACCAACTCCTGAAACATAGAATTACAAAGCCTTACAGAAATTATTATCCCTATTATTTTTTGACCTATGCTTAACAAAATTTAACTCCCATCCGATAATTTGAAAAACAGCATGGAGTTATCTATGTTCTTCACTAAAATGACTACAAAATGATTGATACAAGTATCAGAGAACTGAATGAAAAGATACAGCAGGAAAGTTCTTTTATCGACCTGATAAACCTGGAGATGAACAAGGTTATCGTGGGCCAGAAACACATGGTCGAACGCTTGCTGATTGGTTTGCTGGCCGATGGCCACATTTTGCTCGAAGGCGTACCGGGGCTGGCCAAAACCCTGGCCATTAAATCGCTGGCCAGCGTGATAGATGCCGGATACAGCCGCATCCAATTTACCCCCGACCTGCTACCTGCCGACTTAGTAGGTACACTAATTTACAGCCAGAAAAACGAAGAATTTATCGTAAGAAAAGGCCCCATTTTCAGCAACTTTATCCTTGCCGATGAAATTAACCGCTCGCCGGCAAAAGTGCAGAGTGCCCTGCTCGAAGCCATGCAGGAACGCCAGGTTACCATTGGTGCCGAAACCTTTTTGCTGCCCACCCCATTTTTGGTAATGGCTACCCAAAACCCCATCGAACAAGAAGGAACCTATCCCCTGCCCGAGGCACAGGTTGACCGTTTCATGCTTAAGGTCGTGATTTCGTATCCCGAAAAAGAAGAAGAAAAAATTATCCTCAGACAAAACATCAATCTTTCGGCTACCAAACTCAACAAAGTGGTGCAGCCAGAAAGTATCCTGCGTGCCCGCCAGGTATGCCGCGAAGTGTATCTGGACGAAAAAATTGAAAACTACATCACCGACATCGTTTTCGCTACCCGTTTCCCGGCCGAATTTAAGCTAAGCAAATTTAAAGGCCTGATAAACTATGGTGCCTCCCCCCGTGCCTCCATCAATATGGCTTTGGCGGCCAAGGCTTTTGCCTTTATCAAACGGCGCGGCTACGTTATCCCCGAAGATATCCGGGCCGTGGCTCACGATGTAATGCGCCACCGCATCGGGCTTACCTACGAAGCCGAGGCCGAAAACATCACCACCGAGGACATCATCAACGAAATCCTCAACACCATCGATGTTCCTTAAAAAAGGAATTATTACAACAGAATTTGCGATTGTTAATTTTGGTAATAATAAACCCTTATTATGGATACCACAGAAATATTTAAAAAAGTACGGAAAATAGAAATCAAAACCCGGGGATTGTCGAACCAGATTTTCTCGGGGCAATACCACAGTGCTTTCAAGGGTCGGGGTATGGCTTTTAGCGAAGTTCGCGAATATCAGTACGGCGATGATATCCGCAGCATCGACTGGAATGTTACCGCGCGATTCAACCATCCTTTTATCAAGATTTTTGAAGAAGAACGCGAGCTCACCGTCATGCTGCTTATCGACGTGAGCGGCTCCAACGAGTTTGGAACCCAAAGCAGCATGAAAGAAAGTATGATAACCGAAATTGCTGCCGTGCTGGCCTTCTCGGCCATCCAGAATAACGACAAGGTAGGGGTGATTTTCTTTAGTGATAAAATCGAAAAATTTATCCCACCCAAAAAAGGGACTTCACACATTTTGAGAATCATCAGAGAACTGGTGGATTTTAAGCGCGAGAATTCGGGGACCAAGATTTCGGAATCGCTGCGCTATCTTACCAACGCCATCAAAAAAAGATGCACAGCATTTGTCCTTTCCGATTTTATAGATACCGGATTTGAGGAAGCCTTACAAATTGCCAACAACAAACACGATGTTACCGCAATAAAGGTTTATGATCCCGGCGAAACCACTTTGCCCAATGTGGGTTTGATAAAGTTTAAGGATGCCGAAACCGGGAAAAGTGTATGGATCGACACATCCAGAAAATCGGTACGCGAAGAGTACGGGCAATACCACCGCGACAATGAAGCCAGGCTGCGCCGGATATTTATGAAAAGCGGGGTTGACGTGGCCAATATTCGCACCGATCAGGATTATGTAAGACAACTTATTAAACTGTTTCAAAAAAGAGAAGCCAGGGCTTAACAATTTTAAAAAGGCTTATGCAAAAAATACCATTTTCGAAAAGTATGCTTCTTTTGGCCATCATGCTCGTGAGCTTACAGCTCAATGCCCAAACACTACGCGCAGATGCCCGCCTGGATACTAACAGCATTTTGATTGGCGACCAGGTGAAATTTCACATTCGCCTGCAAGTGCCCGAGACCACCCCCTTTGTGTGGCCCACGATCGGCGACACGCTGCCCGAGCATCTGGAAGTAGTGAGCGCATCCAAAATCGACACCACCCGCTTGGGCGATGGCTACATGAATGTAGAACAAATCCTCACCCTCACCGCCTTCGATTCGGGATATTACGTAGTAAAGCCCCTGCGGTTTGAATATGGCGAAGATCGGAATTCAAGTATGGAAACCGAACCATATTTGCTGAATGTATTTACGGTAGAGGTGGACACCACCCTTGCCATCAAGCCCATCAAAGGGCCGATGGCCGCGCCCATAACCTTTGCTGAAATGCTACCCTGGATATTGGGATTCCTGATATTAATAGTAGTCGGCGGCTTGTTGTTTTATTATTTAAAAAAGAAAAAACAAAAAGAGCCTATTCGCTTTGCACCACCAAAACCAAAAATACCGCCGCACAGGCTGGCTTTGGATGAGCTGGAAAAACTCAAAAACGAAAAACTGTGGCAACACGATAAACTCAAAGATTATTACACGAGGCTTACTGACATTTTGCGGGTGTATATCGAAGGTCGCTTTAAGATTACGGCCATGGAGATGACGAGCTGGGAAATAATACACGCCTTTGCCGGGGCAAGAATAGAGAAAGAAAATCTGATAATGCTACGCGAAATACTGGAAGAGGCCGACATGGTTAAGTTTGCCAAATACAAGCCCCTGCCCGATATACACGAACGAATGATGAGCTCTGCGGTAGTATTTGTGAAAAATACCGCAAATGGCATCCTGGAAAATCAAAACAAAACTAAAGCTGAACTCGCTGAGACGAAAGCCGAAATACAAACGGCTTAATTACGATAAGGCAAAACATTAAAAAGAATGCTGAACAATATTGAATTTGCAAACCCGGAATTTTTCTATCTGCTGCTTCTGCTCCCGCTAATGGGTGCGTGGTACTGGTACAAAAGCCGCCGCAGCAAAGCCGAGGTGCAACTATCGTCAACGCAGGCCTTTGCGCGCAACCGCAAGTCGCTGCGTCAATATCTTTATCACCTCCTGCCGGTTTTGCGTATCCTGAGTGTAGGCTTGCTCATCGTTGCCCTGGCGCGTCCGCAAAGCACTTCGAGCAGCCAGGATATTACCATCGAGGGCATCGACATTGTGATGGCCATCGACATTTCGGGAAGTATGCTTGCCGAAGATTTGAAGCCTAACCGCCTGGAAGCAGCCAAAGACGTGGCGGTCGATTTTATCGATGGCAGACCTAACGACCGCGTCGGGCTGGTAGTTTTTGCCGGCGAAACTTTTACGCAAGTGCCCCTCACCACCGACCACACCGTGCTGAAAAATATGTTTGCCGAAGTAAAAAGCGGTATGATAGAAGATGGAACAGCCCTGGGTGATGGGCTGGCCACCGCCGTTTCGCGACTGCGCGACAGCAAGGCCATCAGCAAGGTTATCATCATACTTACCGATGGGGTGAACAATGCCGGAGCAGTAGATCCGTTGTCGGCAGCCGAGATAGCCGAACTCTACGGCATCCGTATTTATGCTGTTGGCGTGGGCAGCCGGGGCACAGCCCCCTACCCTGTGCAAACGGCCTTTGGCATCCGATACCAAAATATGGAAGTGGAAATTGATGAAGAATTACTACAAAAAGTGGCTGATATGACCGATGGGAAATATTTTAGAGCCACATCCAATAATAAATTAAAATCGATTTACGAGGAAATTGATGCCCTCGAGAAGTCGAAAATAGACGTAACAGAGTTTCACAAGAAAAGTGAAGAGTTTTGGCTCTATGCCTTTTTTGCATTACTCTTGTTTAGTCTCGAAATAATTTTGCGAAACACCATTTTCAGAACTACACCCTAACGATTGAAGGAATAGAAATGCAGATTTTTAGATTTGCCGAACCAGTTTACTTTTACGCCTTGCTGATGATACCAGTATTCATCATCCTTTATTGGCTTATGATTTCGTGGAAACGAAGAGCCATGAAAAGGTTTGGTGAGAGCAGCCTGGTAAAGCAGCTTATGCCCGATGTATCCAGAAGCAAACCCCGCTTCAAGTTCATTTTGCTTTTGCTGGCCTACACCTTTATAATATTGGGGCTGGCTAATCCACAAATTGGCTCAAGACTTGAAACCATCGAGCGCAAGGGCATCGATATTATTATCGCCATCGATGTGTCCAACAGCATGTTGGCCGAAGACATCAAACCCAATCGCTTGCAACGCGCCCGCCAGGCAATTTCAAAGCTGGTTGACGATTTGAAAAACGATCGCATTGGCATTGTGGTTTTTGCAGGAAAGGCTTACACCCAACTGCCCATCACCACCGATTATGCCGCAGCCAAGCTCTTCCTCTCTACCATCAACACCGATATTGTGCCCTCGCAAGGAACCGCCATCGCCGAGGCCATTAAGCTCTCAACCGAATCATTTACTGAAAACGACCACGAAAAGGCCATCATCATCATTACCGATGGCGAAGACCATGAAGGCGATGCCATCGTAGCAGCCGAGAAAGCCCGCGAGAAAGGCATCCGCGTTTATACCATCGGCATGGGTCTGCCTGAGGGTGCTCCCATTCCGGTGTACGATAAATATGGAAATCAGCAGGGTTTCAAAAAAGATTTGAGCAACAATACCGTTGTTACCAAGCTCAACGAGCCTATGCTAAGGCAAATTGCTGCCGCTGGTGGTGGCCAATATGTGAGGGCAAACAACACCCAGGCTGGCTTAGGTTTTATATTTGATGAGATTAATAAACTGGAAAAAACAGCCTTTGAATCCCGTGTTTTTTCTGACTACGAAGACCGCTTTCAATATTTGATAGCCATCGCCATCGCCCTGCTGCTTATCGAATTTATAATACTCGAACGCAGAGGAAAACGCTTAAGAAACCTGAATTTGTTTGGGAAGAAAAAGTAAAAGCATTAAAAAAGAGTTATTTAAAAATGAATAAAGTACTAAATACAAAACCGGCTATTTTTATCATCGTTTTGATAATGATAAGCAGCCTCGCTTTTGCGCAAAAAGAAAACAAGTTTATCCGCAAGGGTAATGATGCGTATGAAAGCGGCGACTTTAAAAAGGCGGAGATTGACTATCGTAAAGCCCTCGAAAAAAACAAGGAATCGGTGAGGGGCGATTTTAACCTTGGCGGAGCCTTGTACGAGCAAAAAAGTTATGAGGAAGCCGTGAAAAAATTTGAGCGACTTACCGGCGAAGATATTCCCACAGAACAAAAAGCAGCGAGCTTTCATAACCTGGGCAACACACAGATGGGAATGCAAGAATACGAGCCAGCCATCGAAGCCTACAAAAATGCGCTCCGCCTGAACCCGAATGATGCAGATAGCAAATACAATTTGGAGTATGCCCGGCAAATGCTGAAACAACAACAGCAGCAACAAGAACAGCAGGATCAAAATCAGGATAAGGAAGACCAGGAAAACAAAGATCAGGATAAAAAACAGGATCAGGAGCAAAAAGACCAGCAGCAGCAAGATAAGCAAGACCAGGATAAAGAGCAAAAGGAAGATCAAAAAAATAGCGAACAACAAGACCAGCAAAACAACAGCCAGGACAAACAACAGCAGCAAGCACAGCCTAAGCAAATATCGAAGGAAGATGCCGAGCGCATGTTGCAGGCATTGAAAGAAAACGAAAAGAATACCTTGGAAAAAATTAAGCTGGAGAAATTGAAAAGTGCAAAAAAAGTAAAATCAGAAAAAGATTGGTAAAAAAATAGTGTTAAGGAAAAAAATGAATCGGGAAACTAAAATACACCAATATTTGCCTGCCGGCAACAAAATCCGCATTACCGCGATGGTGCTCATGGTTCTGTTGCTTTCGGCCACCAGCTTTGCTGACGATGTCAACTTTACGGCCACTGCCAAAACCTCCGTTAGTGTAGGCGAGAAATTTCAATTAAGCTATAAGATAAATGCTGAAGGAAAGGGATTTCGCGGCCCCAACATCACGGATTTTCAGGTACTCTCAGGACCCAATACCTCCACCAGCTCCAGCGTACAAATCATCAACGGGCAGGTATCGCGAAAGGTGGATTACATTTTTTCGTACATACTTCGCGCCTCCAAAGACGGGACTTACCAAATACCACCGGCCACCATCAGCGTGGATGGAAAAAGCTACCACTCTAATGCCCTCAATATTACCGTTGCAAGCAGCGGAAGTTCCGGCAGCACCGGCAGCAGCCAGGGCGAACAAGATACTTCGGACGAATTATACCTACGTGCCAGCATTAGCAATTCAACACCCTACCTGGGCGAGCAAACCATTATCACTTACAAATTGTACACAAGCATCCAGGTATCCAACCTCGATGCCTCAAAAATTTCATCCTTCCCTGGCTTTTGGGCTAAGAACCTGCAAGAGAATCTTACCAATATCCCACAAACGCGTGAAGTAATTAAGGGCAAAGAATACGTGGTGGCAGAGGTGAAAAAATTTGCACTCTTCCCCCAACGTAGCGGCGAAATTATTATCGAAGCCGGAATGTTGGATTGTGTAGCACAGATTAAAACCAGCAGCGGACGAAAAAGCTCCGACCCGTTTTTCGATAGCTTTTTCAACGATCCCTTTTTTAATAATCGCTACCAAAATGTGGAAAAAACCCTCGTCTCAAACAGTTTGAAAATTGATGTGAAATCATTGCCCACACAAAACAAACCCAACAATTTTAGCGGAGCAGTTGGCAGCTTCGATTTTAAGTCAGACATCAGCGGCACCGAGGTAAAAACCAACGAGGCCATCACGCTCAAATTTACATTAAGCGGAAGAGGAAACATAGAACTGATGAACCCGCCGCAGATTAACTTTCCGCCCGACTTTGAAGTTTACGACCCCGATATTAGCAACAACATCAGGGTAAGTTCCGCCGGCGTATCGGGCACTCGCACCTTCGAGTACCTCATTATCCCGCGCAATCCCGGCGATTTTGAAATCAAACCGGTTACCATTTCCTATTTCGATGTGGCTAAAAATCAATACATAAAATTGAGTTCGCCACCATACAATATCAAGGTAGCAAAGGGCGAAAACCAGCCACAAAGTATTTCTATCGCTGGATTGGGAAAAGAAGAAATAAAGTATCTCGGCAATGACATCCGGCACATTAAGCTACCCCCCTATTCGCTGCGCACCATAGGTATCTTCTTTTTCAAATCCAACTTTTATTACCTGCTTTTGTTCGGACCTTTAGTCATCGCCCTGCTGATACTCGTGGTGTGGCGACGCACCGTAAAACGCCGTAGCGACACGGCGAGCATGAAAACCAGGAAAGCGACCAAAATGGCTCGCCGCCGATTAAAGCTGGCCAACAATTATTTGAAAAATAAAAAAGAAACCGAATTTTATATCGAAATATCGCAGGCACTCTGGGGCTATCTTAGCGATAAACTCAACATCCCTAAAGCGAAACTGTCGATGGAAAATGTGAAGGAGATATTAGAAAAACGCAAGGTAGATCCCGCACTCATAGCACAATTTATCGACACACTGAACAACACCGAATATGCCCGCTTTGCCCCTGGCGACAAATCGGAAAACATGGATAAAATATTTAGGGAGGCCCTGGATATTATTAGTAAAATCGAGGGCGAGTTAAAATAATGCAAGCAAGAACAATGAAAAAAATCATCATCCTGATTTTAGCATTTTCGATTACGGGTATTCTGTCGGCTAACGATAACTTGTTGTTGCTCGAAGAAGCCAACAAGAGCTACACGGAGGACAATTTCGAGAAAGCCATCGAGCTATACGAAAAGGTAATCGAGAATGGTAACGAATCGGCTGCGGTGTATTTCAACCTGGGCAATGCCTGGTTTAAAATAAACAATATGCCCGAAGCCATTCTCTATTACGAAAAAGCACGTAAGCTCACCCCCTACGACGACGACATCCTATTCAATCTGCAAGTGGCCAACAGCCGCATTGTTGACAAGATCGAAAGCGTGCCCGAAATATTTTATGTGCGCTGGTGGAAAAACCTGCTTTACTTTTTCTCGGTCGATCAATGGGCCGCGATAAGCCTTATTGCCTCGGGCTTACTGATGCTCATGCTCTTGTTTTTCCTGCTCTCGAATTGGTATTGGTTGCGGAAAACATCGTTTTGGCTGGGCATTGTTTTCTTGATCGTTGCAGGTACCGGCTACTTATTGGCCAATCAAAAGCACCAGTCCTTCATCAGGGAACATCAGGCCATTGTATTCACACCCACCCTAACCGTAAAAAGTTCGCCCAGCGAAACCGGGATCGATGTATTTGTAATACACGAGGGCAGCAAGGTGCAAATTACCGATCACATCGGCGACTGGCTGGAAGTGCAAATTGCCAATGGCAGCGTGGGATGGATAAGGGAAGATGATGTAAAAAAGATATAAAAAAAATCCTGCCATTACGATGGCAGGATTTTTTTTGGTTTAATGTTTTATCCTGAATTACTTAAGCAGCTTCTGCAAGTCGGCGGGCAAACCATTTTTGTTAGCCATCAAATAAATGGTGTTCAAATCAACAAAGGCCTTTGACATATTAAATACATGATTGCCTTCGGCACATACTTTTTTAGCTTTAAAATATTCATTTCCTTTTTGATCGCTAGCCAAGCCAAATATCAAAAGATAGTCCTGCTCCTTTTGCATATTTTCTTTCAAAGCCTCTGTACGCATTTCATCAGTGATACTTGCTTCGGGCACCGGAACAAATTCTTCTTCCACTTCGCCATCATTATCTGCTTTTTCGCCAGGCATGGTTCCGCTGGCAGGCACGATGGCCATATTTTCATCCTCAAAAAGAAACTCATTATCCAAAGCACCATACCACAAAACGGTGTAACCAGCCTGGATACTTGCTTTTACCGCCTCGATCATTTCCGCTGTTGGCACATTAAAAGCATTATATCCTGCCCAATTTTCGTTGAGGTCGAGCTTTACACTTTTGTTTTTTGCAGCATTCGGGTCAGCACTAAGCAAAATATAGTCGGCCATGCTGAGACCCGAGGCAGCAGCAAAGGATTGCGGCGAATATTTTTCACCTTTGTATGTGAAATCTAATTTCGAGTCGCCGATGTAGGTTAGCAGGGTAGTGTTAAAAATATTTTCCCACCGCTCGCTAAATCCTTCCCCGTTGCGTTGAACCATTTGCAGGGTTCCCCGCAATTTGGCATCCATCTCGCCCTCCTGGATTTTGGACCCCATGCGGCTTGCTTCCGGATACATGTAGGCTTCCTCGGGAATCATTCCAAATTCATCGCTTAGCATCACTACATCGAAGGCTGTTCCCACAGGATCCACGTGCAGGGTTTTATCCGAATCAATAAATACATCCGCCTTCTTCAAATAAATAGTATGCACAAAGTGCATCACTGAAATATCGAGCGGAGCCTTGCCCAAGCGAAGCCACTCAGCTTCCAAAAAAGCTGTACCCGCATTGCTCCAGCAGGTTCCCGATTTTTTGAGTGCTTTGGAATCGGATGTTTTAAGGGCATCCTTGCCCGATAGTTGATAGTATTTATCCTGGGCACCAGCCGTAAAAGCACTCAACAAAAAGAGTGCGATCCAAATTTTATTCAAAAGCATTAGTTTTTTCATGACGTGATTAATTTAAATATCTAATTAAGATTTGTTTCAAAAAATTGCAAAAGCAAAAATAGTATTAAAATGCGCGCTGCCTTACAAATACTGTGCTCATTTTTTTTTGAAAAGAAACTGGCCAGGATTTTTGCTTTCCGGTCAAGCTGGAGTATGTTTGGATATGTTGGAATTTTTTTTGAAGCATCAAAATAATATTAATGACCAAGCAAAACACTTACTTAAATTTCTATTTCATTGATTACCTATACTTTATAATTTTCTATTAACAAAATTAAAAACAAAAGAGAGCTAAAAAAAAGGCCTTTTTATTTAAAATCGATTTGAATTGAAAAAAATAGGCCGCTGGTTGGATTTTTTTTTTCAACTTTGTTCATTCAAATTTTAAGAATTTTTATACGATTTTAAGGCATTTAAGAGGGAAAAGCAAGACACCGATAACTGATTACAATTTACCGATTTCTGATTATAAAATAGTCTAAATCAGGTCAAAGGATACATTTGGTAGCTTTGAATTTTTACCCGCTTTTTGATTACTAATTAAAGCATATTATTTTTACAAAATAGCGATTCAGACAAGGTAAGGTTAATAAAAAGCCAAAACCGAAATTTAAAACGAAACATACAAATCAAATTTATTCAACATGAAAAGTAAACTTTTACCACTTAGTTTATTTACATTAATTCTGGGACTTACCTCGATAATTCTTGCAGCCGGTTTCTCGGGTATCCCCGAATGGCCAAGCCAAAAAGGCGATTCATCAGCGGTATCCACAGATTATTTTAACAAAATAAGGATGAACCAGATTACCGGGCGCATCGATGCCGCTGATGCCGTAAAAGCCAGGCAGCAAAGTGAAGCACTGGCCTTGAAATCGGGAAATTCGTTGAATTTAAATTGGGAAACCATGGGACCCGACAATGCTCCAGGCGTAGTTAGAGCCATGGTGTACGACAACCAGGCCGAAAGCAACACTTCGCTAATCTTAGCCGGAGTTACTGGTGGTATCTGGCGCACCAACAACCTGGGAGCAACCTGGACAAAACTCAACGCAGCCACCCAAAACCTTAAAGTATCGTGCATGGCTCAGGCCGATGACGGGACAATTTATGCAGGTACCGGCGATGGTTTTTGCCTTGACGATGTACAATATTCGCAAGACAATATCTACTATGGCGGTATTGTGGGTGAAGGGATTTTTAAATCGACCGACCAGGACAATTTCCTGCAGTTGGAGGCTACCAAACCCATCGTTACTGGCCAAAACGATACTGTTGACTTTGCCTACATTTTCGATATTGCCATCGATAATACCAACGACCGCGTGTATGCAGCTACCAATACTGGCTTATTTTACTCGGATAATAAAGGCGATGCCTGGAATAAGGTAACGCGACACGAAAGCGATTCGACAACTTATGGCGTTACCATGCACATTGATACCACCCTGATGGTTGACAGCCTCTACTTTGATGAGACAAGCCAACAATGGGAATACAATCAGGTATTGGAAACCCTAATCGACACTACGCTTTTTGAAACCGTGGTGGAAGGAAAAATTGAAGGTGAAAAAGTATTCGGTTTTGAAAAATGTGATGCTGTGGAAGTAGGAACAAGTGGCGTTGTTATGGCTACTTTCAAAAACAAGGTGTATGTTTCGGATGGCGGTGTCAATCCTTTATTTACCAATGTATCGGGCAACCCGTACAACATTGATATGCTCAACATGCACATCAATTACTACACTACCAATCTTACCCTGATCGACACCAACAATCAAACCTACAACAGAAGCCCGCTAACCTATATCGATACTACTTCAGTATTGTATGCCCAACAAACCTACTTTTGGACCCAGGTAAGCAATCCTGTAAGTCCGTATTCGCAGGTAACAAATATAGGTAATGAATCTCCACAGGGCAGAACACAAGTAGCCATTGCTCCTTCGGATGATAATGTTTTTTACGCTGTTTCGAGTACTGCCGGCGGCTATATGGAAAACATGTACCTATCGAACGACCGCGGACAAACCTGGGAAATCATCTTCCCCGGTGGAGCTACATCTTCATTAAAACCCTTTGACGGCACTTCTTGTTATAACATGGTACTCACAGTTTTCCCTGACAATCCTTACAAAGTACTTTTGGGTGGTGATGACCTTTGGATAGGCAAACAGCTTACCCCAGGTGATAATTACAGCTGGGGTGCCGGACCTTTTTCACAGGGCTTTGTACCACAGGCATTTAATTATTTACCATCGAGCCATCACAACTATGTATTCCAACCTGGGTCGAGCAGCAAATTCGCAGTTGCCGCCAACATTGGTATCGCTTTTGCCACACTCGCCGGCAACAATGCCATTTCATTTCAACAAATTGTAAGGGGCTTATCCAATACACAGGTTTACACACTGGGAATTTCGGGTCAGAAGAATAAATTTATTGTCGGGGTCGAAAGTAATGGTCTGCAATATGTAAGCGGTGAAGGCAACACTCCCGAAACCGGAACCGATATTAGTTTTGGCGGCTGGAGCAGTACAGGAGGCGCATGCAAGATGTCCGTCATCAATCCTGCGGCCTTTATGCTTAGCGACAATAGCGGATTTATGAACCGCACGAGCGACTTTGGCCTTAGCTGGTCAACCAACTTCACAGCTCCCCAAACCAGTCTGAACATCTCGACCTTTAAAAGTTGGGAGAACTTTAACGACCACAATTCGAAAACAACGGTGAAATTTATCGCCGACACCACTTATTATTACGGTGACCGCCTGTTGTGCCATAGTGCCAACAAAGGCTTTGAAAGTGGAAAAGGCTATCCATTCACAACCGTGCTCGAACAAGATTCGTTAGTTTCAGGCGATTCCATTTACGTAAAAGATATTGTGCAGAGTAAATTCTTTATTGCTACGCACGATGCGGTTTACATGACTCGCAGCATTGTTAAATTTAGTGATACCATTACCTGGGCTTCTATATTAGCAGGACGTAAAAATCTCTGGAAAATACTTAAAACAAATAGCAACTACTCCAAGCCCTCGTGTCTTGGATTATCGGCTGATGCCAACTACCTTTTTGTAGGTACAGAGAATGGCAGAATTTACCGGATTGCTAATATCCAGGATACTTACGACAAAAGCTCAGGCGATATCGACAGCCCCTTCTGCGTGCTGGCTATCGATGAAATTATTCCTGACACCACCACCCACATCGATGGTCGTTATATAACTTCCATATCGGTTGATCCACAAAATCCGGCACATCTGCTGATAACCCTGGGTAATTATGGTAACGAAAGCTATGTATTCCGTTCCATGAATGCGCTGGCCGAAAACGCGGAAGACATCGTATTTACCGATATTACCGGCGACCCGGAAGCAGGCGGACTGCCCCGTATGCCCATTTATTCGTCAATAATCGAAATGCACAATTCTAATGTTGCCGCTGTTGGTACCGAGTATGGCGTTTTCTCGACCCAAAACCTGACCAGCGAAAATCCCGAATGGGTGATTGATGATGCAGGCATTGGCAAAGCAATGGTAGTGCGCATGGAGCAGCAAACTACCTACAAAGGCGGAGTTATTATTCATGGCCCCGATGCCACCACTCCTCCGCTGGTTTATCCTTCGGTAAATAACTATGGCGACATATACTGCGCTACCTTTGGGCGGGGTGTTTTCAGAGATGAATCCTTCCATCAAGCAGTGGGAGTTCCTGAAATATACACAGAAGGACATCAACATCAAAATACCATTAGCGTTGAGATTTATCCCAATCCCGTGCAAGGCTTGGCCAATGTTTCTTTTGATTTGAAAAACGATGCTGCGGTAACTATAAAAGTAAACGACATTGCGGGCAAAGTGGTGAAAAATATCAAGCTCAATACACAGGCCAAAGGCAACAACAATTACAAGGTCGATTGCAGCGATCTCAAGAGCGGTCTGTATATTCTAAATTTGCAGGTTGGAAATACCAGCCAAAGCACCAAATTCATTGTAAAATAAAGAATCTTTGATTAATTTTTAAAATCATTTCAGATATGAAAAAGATATTATTCACAACACTTTCACTCCTGTTTGTTGCTGTCGTAGCCTATGGCCAGCTAAAAATTGCGACTCCGGTTTTGGAGGCTCCCAATGATGAGGTCACAGACCAGATGCCTAATGTTATCCTTAACTGGAGTTCGGTAATCAATGCTACTGGCTATCATGTGATATTAGCTACCGATGCAAACTTTACCAACCCCATTGTTGACATGACAGGCCCGCTTTCGGCCTATCAATGCGAAAGTTTATTCTTTAATACAAGCTATTTCTGGAAAGTTAGAAGCATCAAAGGTGAAGAGTTTTCAGATTGGACCGAAGCGCGCAGTTTCACTACCTTTTCAGCCATGATTTTGGATGACCCAGGTGATGGTGATGATGGCGAAGAAGCAGAGATTCAATTTGAGTGGAAAGACAAAGTTGGTGGAAATAAGCTTGCAGGATTGACTTTCTATCAATTGCAAGTGGATACAAGCAGCACGATTTTTAATAATAATGTCGTTGACCCGTTTTGGAATATTACTTTCCCCTTCGTAACAAATATTAAAAGGCATATTTTAAGTCAGGTGTTTTACGGCGAAACGATGTATTGGCGCATGAGAGCGATGCACGCCCAGGATACCTGCGATTGGAGCGAAGTATGGTCATTTGAAACGGATAACCAAATAGAACTTGACAAACCTAATAACGGCACTACCAATGCAGGGTTGAGCGAATTTATCGAATGGGATGAATTTGATGGAACCCCTGATTTCGAATATCAGGTACATTTAAATTCTTCCTTCGCTGGTGCAATCACCTATTTTGTCGATTCAACCGAAGTACCCGCACCACAACTGAGCTATGGAAATACCTATTACTGGCGCGTGCGTGGCAAAAACATGGTGGATACCACCGCCTGGTCAGAAGTATGGAATTTTGAAACCGCCGGCGCAGTTACGCTTTCAGAACCCATGAACATGATGGATAGTACCACACTAAACCCTGTTCTTAAATGGGAGCAAATTACCGGATCGAATGCCTATAACATCCAATACACCACCGATTCTACCTTTACAGAGCTGAAAGAGGATATTTATATTGGCGCGAGTAATTCAATAAGCAATCCGGCCTTCAATATCACCTTCGCTCTTGATAAGGGTGAAACCTATTTTTGGAGGGTAAGAGCTTGTATGGAAAGCGATACCAGCGACTATAGCCCGGCATGGAGATTTACTACCACACCGCCGGTAGGAATCAACGAATACCTTAGCAGCAAAAGCATTGGCCTGTATCCCAATCCGGCAAACAGCCAGACCACCCTAAGCCTCAGCGTTGAGAAAGCCATTTCTGTTAATTACTCGCTGGTGGATATCACCGGCAAAGAAATGGAAAGCGGTGTACTTAACCTGAATGTTGGCCAAAACAGCCACACCTTTGGTGTAAGCGATTTCCCTAAAGGGATATACTTTATCAGTTTAACCAACGAGGGAAGTACTATCTCACGAAAATTGATTGTTAAATAAATATTTATTGATATAGATTCAACAAAAAAACCGCTTCCTAAAAAGGAGCGGTTTTTTTTATTCTAATTAAATTCTTTTAATTAACTACCCAGCGTAGCCACCATTACTGCTTTTATAGTGTGCAGGCGGTTTTCGGCTTCATCGAAAACAATCGAATGTGCCGATTCGAATACCTCCTCGCTTACCTCCAGTTCGGCCATGCCAAATTTTTGATAAATCTCCTCTCCTACCGTGGTTTCACGATTGTGGAAGGCGGGGAGACAGTGCATAAACTTCACGTTGGGATTACCAGTCTTGGCAACCATGTCCATGTTTACCTGGTAGGGTTTCATCACTTCGATGCGGGCTTTCCACACTTCGTCAGGCTCTCCCATCGATACCCAAACATCGGTATAAAGGAAGTCAACACCTTTAACTCCCTCTTCCACATTTTCGGTAAGGGTAATTTTAGCACCGGTTTCTTTAGCAATTTCCAGGCAGGCAGCTACCAGCTCGTCCGTAGGATGCAAATCCTTGGGCGCAACAGCGCGGAAGTCCATGCCCATTTTGGCAGCACCCACCATAAGCGAATTGCCCATGTTATTGCGCGCATCACCCAGGTATGCAAACGAAACCTGACTCAAGGGCTTGGTTGAATGTTCTTTCATGGTAAGGAAGTCAGCAAGGATTTGGGTAGGATGGTATTCGGTGGTTAGGCCGTTCCACACCGGAACGCCAGCATACTTGCCCAGCTCTTCCACGATTTCCTGGCCAAAGCCACGGTATTCGATGCCATCATACATACGACCCAATACGCGGGCAGTATCTTTCATCGATTCCTTTTTGCCCATCTGCGAACCCGATGGCCCCAGAAAGGTTACGCCAGCTCCCTGATCCAGGGCGGCTACCTCGAAGGCGCAGCGCGTGCGTGTGGAATCTTTGGCAAAAAGCAATACCACATTTTTACCTTTTAGCCTTTGCTGTTCGGTACCGGCGTATTTTGCCTTTTTCAGGTCAGCCGATAAGTCAAGCAAAAAGCCAATCTCCTGCGGAGTAAAATCCAACAGTTTCAAAAAATTTCTGTTTCTTAAGTTAAATGCCATATTATTGATTTGTTAATTGTTAATTGTTGAGCGAAGCGAAATCCTCGCCAAAGGCGGGATTATTTGTAATCCTTTTGGCAGAGACCCGCAAATTGCGCGTCTGTACAATTCTTCCGTTTGCTATTCGGTATCTGTTTATTGTTAATTACTATTTATTAAATGTTATCTTATTAATTAATTTTCATAATCGTGCTTCAAGAATTGTAAGTGCAGCAGAGACCCCAAAAAGCACAATATCGAGTTTCAATGATTCTACCTTTCCTTTAAATCATCACGATGCGTGTACCTCCGTCATCAATACCCAACTTGGTGGTTTTGGTAATGATGGCATCTTTTCCACTATGCTCCACAAAATAAATGGCGGCTCTGATTTTTGGTGCCATGCTACCTTCGGCAAAGTGGCCTTCTTTGAGGTACTGTTTCGCTTCAGCGATGGTCATACGGTCAATCGACTTTTCCTGGGGCGTATTATAATTGATGCACACCTTGGGAACATCGGTTAGGATAAATAGTTTGTCGGCGTTTATCTGGGCAGCCAGCAATGCCGATGCCAGGTCTTTATCAATCACGGCATCGATGCCCTGGAGTATGTTTTCCTGTTTATAAAAAACCGGAATGCCGCCGCCGCCAACGGCCACTACAATGGTTCCTTCGCGGGCAATTTTTTCGATGGATTTTTTATTGTTAATCACCAATGGCTTTGGTGAGGCAACCACCTTACGCCATCCTCTGCCACGCGGGTCTTCGGCAAATTGAGCACCGGTTTCAGCGATAATTTTATCCGCATCTTCTTTGGTGTAATAAGGCCCGATGGGTTTGGTAGGATTATGAAATGCTTTGTCGTCTTTATTTACCAGCACCTGGGTGATGATGGTAAGAATATCGCGGTCGAGGTCGTTGTGCATCAACACATTTCGAAGCTGTTGCTCGATGATGTAGCCAATGAAACCCTGCGAATAAGCCACGCAAATATCCAGGGGCATTTCGGGCAAACCATACATTTTGTGGCCGGCATCGTTGTTGAGCAAAAGGTTGCCCACTTGCGGTCCGTTGCCATGGGTAACTACCAGATTGTATTGTTTTTCTTTGATGAGAAGCATCAATTTTTCGCTCGTTTCATAAGCATTTAATTCCTGCTCATCGATGGTTCCTTTTTGGTCTCCACGCAAAAGTGCATTGCCACCCAAGGCAACTACAGCGAGTTTTTTCATATTCTGATTTATTTAAAAAAATTAGTCGGCAAAGCTAATCAATATAAAGCGATTGGATAATGGTGGAATGTAAAATGGGAGCGGATATTTGAGAAAAACCCCTACTTTCGCCCTAACTTTCTCTTACACCACTTTAAGCAGGTTTTATGCACGCCAAAGCCGTCATCAGTTTTATTATCACTCCAATCATCGCCCTCATCATTATCACCACAGGCTACCCCAATCCCGACAGTCCTTTAATTGGCCGAACGCTGGCTGTAGCTCTGCTGATGGCGGTTTGGTGGATCACCGAAATTGTTCCGCTGGCGGTTACTTCACTACTTCCAGTAGTATTGTTTCCCTTGCTTGGTGTAATGAATGGTCGGGAGGTATCGGCCACCTATTTTAACCACGTCATATTTCTGTTTATGGGCGGCTTCATCATTGCCCTGGCCATGCAGCGATGGGATTTGCATCGGCGCATTGCTATAAAAATATTGCTGTTGACAGGCGTTAGTCCGGGCAGGATATTACTAGGTTTTATGATTTCGACGGCTTTTTTGTCGATGTGGATATCCAATACGGCCACCACCATGATGATGATACCCATTTTGCTTTCGATCATCCTGAAACTCGAAGAATTGGTGGGCAAGAAAAATGTGGGTTCCTACACCGTGGGTCTTCTGCTAGGGGTGGCTTACAGTGCTTCCATCGGCGGAATAGCAACTTTAGTTGGCACACCGCCCAACCTTTCTTTTTCCCGTATCTTTCATATTTACTTTCCCGAGGCTCCCGAAATCTCATTTGCCCTGTGGTTTATCTTCGCCCTACCTATAAGTCTTAGCATGTTTGCCTTTGCCTGGGCCTATCTGTATTTTGTATTTAAACCCAAAAAAGGCTTGTGGCAAAATGTGGATAAGCAAACTTTTAAAGTTCAATTAAAGGAAATGGGGCGTATTAGCTTCGAGGAAAAGTTGGTACTGATTTGCTTCCTGTCAGCGGCCTTTTTGTGGCTTTTTCGTTCCAACATCACCATCGGCCCTTTTACGCTCCCGGGGTGGTCGGGTATTTTTCCGGCCTCCGAATACATCAACGATGGCACCGTGGCCATTTTTATTGCCATCGCACTTTTTGTACTACCCACACGCCACAAAAGTCAAAAGCGAATTATGACCTGGAAGATTGCCGAGGGCTTACCCTGGCACATTATTTTACTCTTCGGCGGTGGTTTTGCCCTGGCTACGGGATTTAAGGAATCGGGACTTTCAACCTGGTTTGGCGATCAATTAATGTGGGTATCCGGCTATCACCCGCTTTTGCTGATTTTTACCATCGCTATCCTGATGACATTTTTAACCGAACTAACCTCCAATACAGCTACCACCGAAATGATACTTCCTATTCTGGCAGGCATCGCCGTTTCGAGTGGGATAAATCCGCTACTGCTTATGCTACCTGCTACTCTCTCGGGTTCGATGGCTTTTATGCTGCCCGTGGCAACACCACCCAATGCCATTGTTTTTGGCACCAACAAAATAACTATTGCACAAATGGCCAGAAATGGATTATTTCTCAATTTTGTCGGAGCCATCATCATCACAATTATGACCTATTGGCTAGGTTCGTGGGTTTTCGACATCGACCCAAAAACACTCCCCGATTGGGCTGAGATTATCCAAAATTAGCAGCCCTAACGAGTACTTGTCTTTAAAGTCGGACTGCTCTGTTTTTTAATAGATCAGTACTTTGTATTGCTGATTAAAAATCTATTGCAGCATAGTCTATGCAATAAGATACATTGGTATCTGATGCATAAAACTTACGTTGTGTTAGACAGATAGGCGCGTAGGCCGAAAGTTTGCCGGGCAGCGGCTGCCAGTGAGGTGGGAGGATCAAACTTTCTTGATTTTTTGGTTCTTTTTCATCAAGGAAAAAGAACAAAATGAAATACAATCGGAATCGGTCATCCAAACCAAAAAGAAGTGGCGAGGCAGTCTGCCACGTTTTTTCGGGGAAACTTTTCGGAGGTTTAACTAAAAAGACAGACACTAGTTATTGTCTGTCTTTTTAGTGACTTAATTTGAGATTAACGATTTTAGATTTAAGATCTTCGTGATATTCAGCACAATCTAAAATCTCCGATCGTCCCGAAAAGTCATAATTTTTAATTTTTATTTCTTTTTGAGGATGTTCCGAATACGGGATTCATGAAACCTGGACGCGAGCGTAGCTCGGCATTAATCTTAAATCAAAAATAAATCGACTTTATGGACAAGCACTAACCAAGCTCCGCCACGCGCCTGGCCATACCCGAAAAAATAAAAATATGGAAGGGAAAGGATCCCCACCAATAAAACCTACCAAATATGCCACGAGGCCTGAAAGTAGCTGTTTGCACAAGATAGGCTTGATGATTTTCATTTACGATCCGAAACTCAAGCCAAGCCTCACCAGGCAGTTTCATTTCGGCATATAGCAGCAATCGGCCCATATTTTTGTTCGCATCAATTACCCGCCAAAAGTCGAGTGCATCCCCGGGCTGCACATTATCAGGATGCGTTCGTCCACGACGCAAGCCCACACCACCAATAATACTATCCATTAGCCCGCGGATTTTCCAAAGCCAATTTCCGTAATACCAACCATTTTTGCCCCCAATCGAAAAGAAATTGGCTTTAACCTTTTCGGGGTTCCTGGCGATCTTTATTTTTTTCACATCTTTAAAACAGCCATTTACCGGAACCTGGATGTAATGGGATATTTTGCTGTCGTCCATGCTTGAGGCCATCGCATCTTTCCAACTCGAAAGCACGATATGCTGTTCTATTTTATCGAAGGCTCGCCGAATGGCGGTTTCATAATCGGAAGGCTCGATACCTAACATTTTCTCCAGCCGATTATCATTACTGATTACTTCCGTTGCCATGCTGTTTACCAAGGTAGCAGCCAGTTTGTAAGGTGTTGAGGTAACCAGGTTCAACCAATAGGCCGAAAGTTTTGGCGTTAGCACAGGCAGGGTAATGATAAGCCGTTTGTAGCCCCGCACTTTTGCGTATTTCAGCAACATCTCCTTATAGGTTAATACATCCGGGCCACCAATATCAAAATGCTGCTTGTAGCATTTTTCGTTGAGCATTACCCCGGTCAAAAAATTTATTGCATCGCGAATACCGATGGGCTGGGTTTTGGTGTTAAGCCATCGCGGGGTGACCATCACCGGCAATTTCTCAACAATATCACGGATGATCTCGAAAGATGCGCTTCCCGAACCCACGATAATTCCAGCTCCCAGCAAAGTGAGCGCTGCCCTTGATTGGGCAAGCACAGTGCTCACATTTTTTCGCGATTCCAGATGACGCGAAAGATGTTTATCCGTTGAAATACCTCCGAGGTAGATAATTTGGCGGCAGGTAGTTTTGTTGATGTAGTTTACAAAGTTTTCGGCAGCTCTTTTTTCGAGTTCATAAAATCCACCCGAGGAGGTAGTCATGGAATGGACGAGGTAGTAAGCCACATCGTAGCTTGTGGGAAGCTGTTCGAGGCTGGCCGGATCGAGCAGGTCGGCTTCAAAAACGCGGACTTTATCACGCAGGTTTTCATTCAGGACAAAGCGGCTTTTATCCCTTACCAGGCAATGCACCTCATGACCTTTTTCGATCAAAACCGGCAGAAGCCTTTTACCAATATAGCCGGTAGCTCCGGTAAGCAAAATCGTTGATTTCATAGTGCATAAACCCTGGGTAAAGCGGATAGTTCACCGCATCTTTTTTAATAAAGCAATCCAATCATCCACAAAGGAATTGCAGCGCCAACAGGATATTCGAGATTGTCTTTCAGGACAAAGGCGTTTTGCACATCCAAATGTGCAGAATAAAATTTTATTGCACATTCGGATGTGCAATTAATGAAAAAATACATACCAGATAAGTGCCCCAAATATCGTGAGGGCAAGTAAAACAATCATTATTTCTTTCATTGCTGATTTTTGACGTTCCTGCTTCAGCTCCTCAGCAAACTGCCTGCGATCGAAATCAGAAAATGGCTTGTCGTGGATTTCGGATTTTTCATTTTTTGAAACCTTCCTGTAATTATCGTTGAGCTTTTGCCTATGTTCGCGCCTTAGCTTTTGCCCATCCCGGAATTGTTTCATCCGGCTGTTCATTTCCGATACATGTCCACCAAAGCTCATGCTTTAAAATTTTTTGAGCAAAGCTAATGAAAATTTACATCGAAGCACTTGAAGAAGATAAGCTTCCTGTTCCCGAGGAAAAGTTTAATACTCTTGTGCTTGCGGTATGATAGGCTTGCCAAATAATTCAGGGAAGAGGAGTGTTTAAAAGCTCTCCAAAAGGCCGTTTTTTATTTTACGGTCATAAAAACTTCAGGAATAAATTGTTGAAACGGAATATGCAATTTCCGGCAGTAGGTCATAATTTGCTCTAATGTCGCCTTTTCTTTTTTGGTTTCAATAAGCAAAATAGTGTTTTTATCCAATCCTGTAATTCTTGCTTTTGAAGCAATGGCAAGCTCATCAATTTGGTGAATGTATTCCGGGTTCTCAAATATTTTTTTTAATTCATCGAGCTGTGTGTTTTGTATCAATTCATCGATGGTGCAATAATCAATATCCTTGATGTCAGGTTCGGCTACAAAATCTCCTTCGCCCCGAAACAGGAATTCACCCTCTGCATTTATTTTTTTCGACTCCTTTAATGACAATGACTGCAGGTAGTCATCCTGCTTGTTTATTACTTTTGTATTTAAATCAGGTTTCATCATTTTCGTTGTATGCGCTTATTACGCTAAAAATTATTCAATGGCAAATGTAAGAAAAGAAGCCAAAAAAAAACCCACCCAACTCATAGCGAGCGGGTGGGTTTGGGAACGTAATCCTCCTAATAAAAACCTAACTATTTTATCACTACTCGTTTCACAAGATTTACTGCTTCATTTGAAAACTCAAAATTGTAAACACCGGGTTTGAGGGTTTCGCCGGTTTGCATACTAAAGTTTCCGGATGATAACTGCCTCGTGAAAACAATTTTCCCATACATATCGTAAATATTCAATTGTATGTTTTCAAAGACACCACAATCAATATTTATTGACGTTGAGGCTGGATTTGGAAATACACGAATTGAGCTTTCCAATGCTTTGGTAAGGCTGATGGATTTAAGGGCCGAAATACCATTTGTAGCAAACAATTCCTGATTGGGCATGTCCTCCATAAATGTTACCTCAGTATCAAAAACCTGATCTGTTTCGGGCCGGTAAACTTTAAACAGCATTTGGCTGCCATCCACGATACCAGCACTTTTTTGGGCAGACACATCTTTTCCAAAAACCATAATTGAGTTGCTCAACCCCGACTGGATTTCGGTGTATCCTAAGAATGAGCCACCAGGAGCAAAAGCCCCCAAAATATCACC
>Ga0307929_1000073_pt1 | contig 97347 bp, 100 predicted proteins | sample AceLakmetage1330_FD_203160 | JGI IMG/M metagenome (GOLD analysis project Ga0307929, IMG submission 203160) | Saline water microbial communities from Ace Lake, Antarctica - #1330 | ecosystem: Environmental > Aquatic > Non-marine Saline and Alkaline > Saline | place: Antarctica: Ace Lake...
CAAGATGTAAAAACTATTATGGTTTTGAATAAAATTGATTTAAACGGAAAATTTATTAATAATTATATTGATGTCTGGGAAGAGAAGGTTAAAAAAAATACAAAAAATCCCTTAATCTATTTTATTCCTGTTTCTGCGAAAACCGGGCAAAATACTGAACAGCTGATGAAGGTGCTGGTTGAAAATTTACCACAATCTATGCCGTACTATGATCGTAATGTGCTTACCGATTTTCCGCTTAAATTCCGGATTGCTGATATTATCCGCGAGAAATTATTTTTGTGTCTGGATAAGGAATTACCGCATTCTTTAGCGGTTGAAGTGGAATCAATAGAAAGCAAGCAGCGCATAATTAGAATAAATGTGATAATCTATGTCCAAAGAAATTCTCAAAAGCGTATTGTTGTCGGAAAGAATGGGCAAATTCTTAAACAGGTCGGAGAAAGTTCCCGTAAAGAAATCGAAGAGCTATGCAAGAAAAAAGTGTTTTTGGAAACTTGGGTTAAAGTGCTCGGAGATTGGCAACGTCGTCCGCGGATACTAAAAGAACTTGGTTACTAGTGGGTTTGAGTCTTTATTTAAAGGTGTATTCCTGCTATAGCAAGAAAGAAAAATACTAAAAGATATATGAGGCCTAAAGGTGTAAAAACAGATACATTAGAAGTGGCTATTAAAAATCGGCGATCAATTCGTCAATTTATAAAAAAGGAAATAACCAAGGCATTAGTTGATAAAGTCATAGATGCTGGGCGTTGGGCGCCTTCAGGTCTTAATAATCAACCCTGGGCGTTTAAGGTTTTAGATGGAGAGAAAAAAGATTCTTTATCCCGGTATACCAAGTATTCCCGGATTATTACCGGGGCTAATAAGTTACTTTTAGTATTCTTAGATAAAAAATATTCTTATAATTACGAGAAAGACTTGATGGCTATTGGAGCTTGCATTGAGAACATGCTTCTTTATGCTTACTCAAAGCAGATCGGAACTTGTTGGCTGGGTGAAATTTTAAATAAAAAAAAATCTATCCAAAAAATATTAAAAATTCCCGCTAATTTTGAATTAACAGCAGTTATTGCCCTAGGGTATTATTCTAAGCTTGCTAAGCTTCCTCAACGAAGAAAAATAAACGAGCTAATATTAAAATGAATATTTGCCAGCACTTTACTTTATGCGGAGGGTGTCGTCTCCAGGATATTTCTTATAAACAACAAATTAAAGAAAAGCGAGCTAATGTTCGGGCACTGATGAATTCTTTTAGTATCGATGCAAGACTAAAAAAAATTAATTACGGAAAGCCCTGGTATTACCGAAATAAAATGGAATTTACTTTTTCGGATAGAAAAGGAGTTATTTGTGGGCTTTACAGTAAAAAAAAACAAGAGGGTGTTATTGGCTTAACAGAATGCTTAATATTTTCTGTTGATGCTGGAAAAATTATAAAATGTGTTGAGCAATTTGTTAATTCGAATAATTATTCCGCCTACAATAAGTATAACCATACAGGATTTTTGCGAAATTTAATAATTCGAGAAACAAAATTTACTCATGAAATCATGATTGGGATAGCTACAACCGGAAAAGAAGAATTGGATAAGCATGAATTTGTAAAAATATTAAGGTCGTTAAAGCTAAGGTCAACGATTAAGTCGATTTATTGGATTGTTAATAATTCTTTTTCTGATGCGGTTGTTTTCGAAAGAAAGGAATTATTATTCGGAAAAAAAATTATTCAAGAAAAATTGGGAAAATTTAAGTTTAATATTGGCATTGATACTTTTTTTCAGGTCAATCCTAGAATGGCAATAAAATTTTACAAAAAAATAAAAAATTATAGCCGATTGTCAAGAAAACAGCGGGTGTTAGATCTTTTTTGCGGAGCCGGAGGAATTGGGATGTTTTTAGCCCAAAAAGCAAAGTCAGTTTGTGGAGTAGAAATTAGCCCGGAAATTATTCAAATGGCCGAACAAAACGCACAGAGCAATAATATTAAAAATATTACATTTATTGTTCAAGAAGCGCGGCGATTTTTAAATACTCAAGGAAAACCGTATAAAGGTGTTGATCTTTTAGTGGTGAACCCGCCACGGTGTGGGCTTTCTAATAGAATTATAAGAGCTATTTTACGTTTAGAGCCGAAAAAAATATTTTATTCTTCCTGTAATCCTTCAAGTTTAATCGAAAATTTAAGCCAGCTACAAACTGCTTACTATATTGAGTTTATCGAGCCATTTGATTTCTTTCCTCATACTAATCATTTAGAATGCTTTAGCGTCTTAAATCGTAAAGCTTTTCAGGACAAAGATATAGACAATGGTGACTCACCTTAAGAAAACTGCTTTGCTTATCTATGTGGTAGAGACAACTGGCTCTCTGAGAGTTAAAAGCACGGAAAAAGCTTGACTAATAACGGTAAAATAGTAAAATTTTACTACTCAAATTTTACTATTAATTAATTGATATTATAAAGGGTTGAGTAAATAAAATGAATATAAATAAACTACTCCAACAAACAGCATTTGATTTAAAAGATAAGCCAGCGGTTATTATTGAAGGAAATAAAATAAGTTTTTCTGTTGTAAGAGATAATGCTTTTAAGGTAGCAAATTGTTTAGTTGATTTAGAAGTTAATTCCCAAGATAAAATAGCCATATTTCTCCCCAATGGCATGGAAGCGGTATTTTCGTTTTTAGGTAGTTTTTCGTTAGGGTTGGTGGTTATTCCTTTAGATTACATGTTAACTGAGGCAGAAATAATCGGATTTATTAATCATAGCGAGGCAAAAATACTAATTGCTCAACCTAAAAAAGGCATAGATTTAGAAAAAGTAAAAAATAATTGTCCAAATTTAAAAGATGTTATTACCTGCGGCGAGAAAATTAAAGAATTAAAATTCTGGGATGATGTTGTTAATAAAAGTAGTTCAGAATTTCTTGAAAGAGAGATAGACGAAAAGAGCCTTTCTTCGATATTTTATACTTCTGGTTCAACCGGCCACCCTAAAGGAGTAATGCTTACATATGCTCATTTAGATAATCCTCCACAAGCAATTAATTACTTTTTGGATGTTTCCAGCAATGATGTGTTTTTGTGTGGCGGGGTTCCTTTTTCGCATGTTGGAGGTTTAGACTATATTTTATTAATGGTTTATTTTGGTACAACATTGGTGTTGATGCCGCGATTTCAGCCGTTTGAATTTCTAAAAAGCATTCAAAGCCATAAAGTGACAATTTTCTGTATTGTTCCGGCAATGTATGTAGCCGTATTATCTCTAAAAGAGTACGATAAATTTGATTTATCTAGCTTACGTTTTGCGGTTGTGTTTGGAGCACCAGCATCGCCGGTATTGCTTAAGCGATTTCATAAGGCCTACCCTAATGCGCGAATTTCTAATGGTTGGGGAATGACTGAAACTGCAGCTCCCAACACTCTGCTGTCTCCGGAGTCAGAGATAATCCAAAGTATTGGAAAATTTAGTCCAGAGATGGAAGCAAAGATAGTCAATGAGCAGGGAGATTGCTTAAAAGCTAATCAAAATGGCGAGCTTTGGGTGAAAGGCAAAGCAGTAATGAAAGGATACTACAAAGAAAAATCATTGACCGAGGAAGTATTAACTCAAGATAGATGGCTTAAAACCGGAGATATTGCTTACTTTGATGAACAAGGATTATTTTATATTGTTGGCAGGAAAAAGGAAATGATTAAGGTTGCCGGAGAAGTAGTATTCTGCGCGGAGGTAGAAGAAAAAATCGCTCGCCACCCGAAAGTAAAAGAGGCAGCAGTTATTGGTGTAGTGGATAATTTAAGAGGAGAAGTACCTAAAGCATTTGTTGTAGTAGATGAAAACGAAAGGGTAGGGGAAGCAGAGCTGAAAGAATTTCTAAAGAAATTTTTAGCGCACTTTAAAATTCCTCGATATTTTGAATTTGTTAAGTGTTTACCAAGAAATAGAACCGGGAAAGTGGATAAGAATAAGTTAGTTTAATGACATTATATCTCGTTTCAGAGACAATTAAGGAGAGTTAATCATGATGCAGAGAGATGCTCACATGAATCCCAAGGATTTGCTTTATTCGTTACAGTTTAAAGATGGTGACTTTGGAGAAGTAGTTTTAGTTAGCGGGCAACAGCATCGAGCGCAGATGTGCTTGAAGAATTTGGAAAATCACGTAAAAAATTTTACTTTTCTAGGCTATACTTTTTGGACTGGGTTTTACAAAGGAAAAAAAGTAACAGTAGGTAACGGTGGTTTTTATGCACCAGATTCAGCGTTTGTTACCGAATTATTATGTGCCGGAGGAATTAATACGTTTATTCGTCTGGGCTCCTGTGGAGCATTAAGAGAAGATATTGGCATTGGAGACTATATTTTAGCTACGGATATTATTAGAGGAGATGGTGCTACTCGTTATTATGTGGATGACGACTATAAATCACAAGTCAGCGAACAATTAACTAATTCAGTAGAGAAAACGTTTAAAGAGGCGGGAAAAGTTCATCGAGGTGGAGTTTGGACAACTGATGCTATTTTTCGGGAAACTAAAGATATTGTTAACTTTTATATTGAAAAAGGGGCGATTGCTGTAGATATGGTTACTTCACCATTTGTAACCGTGGCGAATATTTATAAACGCAAGTCGGCAGTAATTCTAGCAGTATCGGATAATTTAATTACAGGAGCTTTAGGGTTTAGTGATTTTAGATTTTTTGAAGCGGAGATGAAAATGGCTGACTTGGCATTTAAAGTTGTTGAAAGCGTATAAGATTATTCAGCCTAATATATAAAAGGAGATAATAAATGGAAATTCTTTGGAACAAAGAAGCGCAAAAGAAATATGATGTGGTGATTGATAGCCTTCCGCAATTTCACCGGACAATTGCCAAGCAGCTGGTTAAGGTGAAAGCTGAAGAATTAGCTCAAGAAAGAAAATCAGGCGTTGTTGAAGAGGAAGATTTAATTATTGCTTTTTTTCAAGAGGTTCCTCCGGCATTCAGAGATATGATGAAAAAATTATTAACCAAACATAATATTAATTATGAAAAACATATAAAGGAATAGTTGTTTCAAACTGTTAGCATAATTAAAAAGCGCATTAAGGAAATTTAATTGATGAAGATAAGTGTTTTAGGCTGTGGGGCGATTGGCGGGTTATTTTTAGGATATCTTTCTCAGGCTGGATCTGATATTCAAGGAGTGGTGCGTGATTATCAGAAAGAGCATCTTAATTTGCAAGGAATAAACATAAAAGGTGCAAGAGGCGCATGTAATGTTAAAGTTAAAGTTGATACAAAATTAAGTGAAAGTGTAGATTTAGCCATATTTGCTAGCAAAATTAATGACTTAAAGCCCTTGATTGAGAATAATTTACCATTTTTAAAAAACGCAATTATTTTAAGTACGCAAAACGGGATTAAAGCAGATTATATTTTGAACGAATATTTTTCCGAAGAAAAAATTATAACCGGAATTGTAATGTTTGGGGCAACATTTTCTGCTCCGGGAGTTGTTATCCATAATTTTGAAGGAGACCTGATAATCGGTAACATATTTGATGAAACGATAGATGACTTTTCTGAAATAGAAAAATGCCTAAAACCGGCATTTAATATTTGTAAGCTGGAGAGAATAAAAGGAGCTAAATATCTTAAATTGTTGATTAATATTAATAATTGTATACCAGCTTGCCTGGGTTGTTCAATGCAGGAAGCTTTCAGTGACCTGGAGATGGCTAAATTGGCGATTACGCTAAACAGAGAAGCTTATCGAATTATAACCGAGTCGCAAATAAAACTGGTGAGTCTGTCCACTTATCCTAAAGAACGCATTGAAGGATTAGTGTCTATGGATTTAAGCCAAGCAGCAGGGATATTTTCTAAAGTTATGGTAAATTTAAGCAAGGAGCCATTGTATGGTTCAATATTACAAAGCATAAATAAAGGTAAACTTTCGGAGATTGATTATCTAAATGGTGAAATAGTAAGATTAGCCAGTAGTAATAATCTTAAAGCTCCGCTGAATGCAAAAATGGTAGAGTTGATACACCAGGTGGAGAGTAGTTGTAGATTTTTCAATAAGGATGAATTATTAATGCAAATGGAGGTAAATTAAAATGGTTAAGACTCCTTTTTCTAAATTAAAATTAACAGTGATTAATGTTTACGGTGATTGTTACCATGGGTATAAGATAGGGGATGAATTAATTCTAGAAGATTTTACTCATCCTCCCAAACATTTTTGTTTAGGCTTAGCTCATGCGCTTTTTCCGGTAATTTATGCTTTAAGTTTTGGTGCAAAATTTCCATTTATGGATAATCAGCATTCTTTAACAGTAACTTGCCCGGACGGAGGAAAATTAGAATTTAAAGCTGAGCTGCTAGATAAAGAAGGTAAAGTTCAATTTACACCCAAAGATTTGAATTTTAAAGGTCCCAATCCGAAAAATATGGAAATGGAAGTAGTAAAAGCAAAAGGTAAATGTACTTATGGGTATAAAGTCGGGGATAAGTGGGAAGTAAAAGGATTAAAATGCATTGATGGATTCTGTGGCGCTGCTTGGCATACGGCATTTCCAGCTTTATTTGCGCTTAATTTTGGCGCAAAATTTCCATTTATGGATAATCAAGATTCTATTGATACAGTAACTTGTCCGGATGGAGGCGATATTGTATTTAAAGTTACCCGAAAAAATAATAAATAATAAGCAAAATGAGATTTGAAAAAATTCCACTAATTGCAGTTATCTCTAAAATTGTTAAATTAACTAAGGAGGAAAATAAGTGAAAAGGGTAGTCATTACTGGAATTGGAGTTATCTCTGCCGCTGGCGAAGATAAGAATGAGTTTTACACGAACTTAATTGAAGGTAAGCCTTGCATTGAACGAGTTGAAAACTTTGATGTAAGCTTATTTAGATCAAAAATAGCTTCTCAAGATTTAAATTTTGATCCTTTAAAGTTTGGGATTAAGGATCATGGGCGGATGGATCGTTATGTTCAGTTTGCTATTGCTGCTGCTCGAGAAGCAGTGAAAGATTCTGAAATTGATCTGGGGATGCTAAACTCTCGAAAATGTGGCGTTATTTTAGCAAATGCTGTTTGCGGAACGCGCTTTATGGAGGAAGAGTTTTTATTGGTAACTGATTGGGGAAAAAAGCCTATTGATCCTCGAAAAGGGCGCCCTTATCTTTATGATGCAGCGATGTTTAATACTCCTAGCGCAGAAGTTTCGGCGATTTACCGAACGCGGGGCATGAATTGTACTGTTTCTACGGGGTGTACTGCTGGAAGTGATTCCTTGGGATTTGCTTATGAACTTATAAAGGAAGGTCGACAAGATTTAGTAATTGCCGGAGCAAGTGAAGCTCCGATTACTCCGATTACTTTTGGTGCCTTTGATGTAGTAAATGTATTAGCCAAAAATAACGACCAACCGCATAAATCTAGTCGTCCTTTTGATAATAAGCGGGATGGATTTGTAATTAGTGAAGCAGCTGGAATATTAATCTTAGAAGAGCTAGAACATGCTAAAAAAAGAGGGGCAAATATTTATGCAGAAATTACTGGCTACGGAACAAGTTGTAATGCTTATCATATGACTGATTTGCCCGCAGATGGAGAGCCAATGGCTCGCTGCATGGAAGAAGCGATTGAAGAAGCAGGGATTAAAAAAGAAGATATAGATTATATTAGTGCTCATGGCTCATCTACCAAGCAAAATGATGTTTTTGAAACTGGCGCTTATAAGATGGTGTTTGGGGATTACGCTTATAAAATACCGATCAGCTCTATTAAGTCAATGGTTGGACATCCTTTAGCTGCGGCTAACGCTATTGAAAGTGTATTGTGTTGCATGATTTTTAAAAACGGTTATCTTCCGCCGACGATTAATCAGGAAGAGCCGGATCCGCTTTGTGATCTAGATTATATTCCTAATGTCAAACGAGAAATCATGCCAGAATATATATTAAAAACTAGTAGTGGATTTTCCGGAATCCACTCATCGATTGTATTTAAGAGGTGGAGGTAATAATGAATGAAAGAGTTGCAATAACCGGTGTGGGAATAGTTTCTCCCTGCGGATTAAAAAAAGAGACTTTTTGGGCAAATTTAAAAAGAGGCGAATCATTTATTGATGAAATTAAAAGATTTGATGCTAGTCTTTATCCCTCTCGAATTGCGGGGCAAGTTCATGAGCTTGATCACTATACGCATCTTTCCGGTAGGTTAATAAAAAAAATTGATGTATTTTCTCATATGGGATTAGTTGCTTCTGAGCAGGCGTTGAAAGATGCGAAAGTTGATTTAGAGAATATTGATAAGAAACGTGTTGGAGTGTTCATGGGCAATGCTATTGGTGGTTGGTTGTTTGCCGAAACGGAATTAAGAGATATGTATATTGAGGGAAGAGAAGGGATTTCCCCGTATATGGCTAGTGCTTGGTTTCCAGCAGCACCCCAAGGCCAAATCACCATTTATTACGGATTTAAAGGGTACAGTAAAACCATTGTTGCCGATAAAGCTTCATCAGCCTTATCGATTTGGTATGCGGCTAAAATAATAGCCCAAGGCAAGAATGACTTGATTTTAGCTGGTGGAATGGAAGCTCCGGTTACGCCTTATGCTTTATTGTCGGCTAATACTTGTGGAAATCTTTCGAAAAATAATTTGAATTATAAAAAAGCTTATAAGCCGTATGATTTGTATCGTGATGGTTTTGTTTTAGGTGAAGGTTCAGGAGTAGTAACCTTAGAAAAAGAGTCCTGTGCAAATAAAAGAGGCGTTCCTATTTATGGATTTATTAAGGGGATTGGGTTTTCTTCAGATGGATACGATAGTGTGCGTTATCGTCCTAATTCAGATGAATTGGAATATGCCATTGAGTCATGTTTAACTGATGCTGGATGGGAAAAAGATTCAATTGACTATATTTGCTTAGACGGAGAAGGAACAGTAATCGGGGATTATTTAGAAACTCAGGCGTTGAAAAATGTGTTTAAAGAGAAGATTAGTGAAATATCATTAAGTGCGCCTAAAAGTATGTTTGGTAATTTATTGGGAGCGCAAACAGCAGTAGATTTGATTGCTACTGTTTTGTCGATGAAAAATTCAATTGTGCTTCCGACAATAAACTACCAAATGAATGATCCTTATTGTGACTTGGATTATACTCCGAATAAAGCTATTTCCAGAGAAATTAATAAGGCGTTGATTATTGCCAGAGGCCGTGGCGGAATAAATGTAGTGTTGGCTGTGGAGAAAAAGTAAGGTACCCTACATTGACAGGTTAATTATTGTAACTAATTAATAATTGTTGTAATAAGATATAAGCTCTGCTTATATCTGAGGATTATATCAGGAGGTAAGCATGGATGTAAAAGGGCAAATCGTAGAAGTAATTAGCAGCACTTTAGATGTTGGCAAAGATGAATTAAAAGATGGTCAAAATCTTTATGATTCGATCGGTGTTGATTCAACGGAAATGGTAGAAGTGGTAGTTGTATTAAATAAGCATTTTGGAATTAAAATCGAGACTAATGAGGTTACCAAGTTTACTATAATTGAAGAAATAGTGGATATCGTGAATAAGAAAAAACAAGGGTAAATGTGAAAATAATAGATTTAAGCTTGCCGATAGATGATAATGCCTTTGAAGTCCACCCACTAAAGATTGATCGTACTTCACACAAGAAGGGAGTAGAAAAACTAAATAAAGTATTAATGGGCAAAACTATTAAAGGAAAGGTTCAGCATCTATTGGGTAAAAGAATTATCAAGAAAGAAGATTTGCCTGATGAAGAATTTCTCTCTTTAGAAATGGTTTATTCTTCGGTGCACAGTGGAACGCACTTAGATTATTCTTTCCACTACGGAAGTCATTCCGAAGGAAGAGAGTCTAAAACATCTGACGAGATACCCTTGGAGTGGTGTTATCAGGATGGAGTGCGCTTAGATTTAACTTCCATGATGCCCAATGAGGTTATCAAAAGCAGTGATATCCAAAAGGCATTAAAGAGTATTGATTACAAGCTAAAACCTTATGATATAGTGTTACTTTATACTGGGTCAGATAAACTTTTTGGCGGTCCAAAATATTTTAGTGATTATCCCGGAGTAGACATCTCAACTATTGAGTATTTTTTGGATAATGGGGTAAATATCTTTGGAGTAGATACAATGGGTATTGATCGTCCGTATAAGTTTATGATGCAGGATTTTTTGAAAACAAAAGACGCAAAATACCTTTGGCCAGCTCATTTCTATGGACGAAAAAGAGAGTTTATCCATATTGAACGATTAGCGAATTTAGAAAAATTACCTAATTTTGGATTTAAATTAGTTTGCTTCCCGGTAAGAATCAGGAAAACTGGTGCGGCTTGGGCGAGAGTAGTTGCTTTAGTCGATAGCAATGAATAAAACATAAGTACAGGAGTAATTATTAATATGCCCCTCGTCGCTAAAAATACCAGATAAATCTCTTCGATATTTATCTGGTGCGACTTCGGGATAATTCAACTAGATGTTTTTCTTACGAAAAATATAAGTTTCATTAAGGAGGTTATATGGCGCATACGGTAAATTCAGTTGTTATTAATGCGGATTATGATTTGGTGTTTGATGCTAGTAATGATATTTCCCGCTGGAAAGAGTTTTTTAAGGAGTATACAGAGTCTGTAGTTTTAGAAAAAAAAGAAAATAAGATTATTTTTAAATTGACTCATCAGAATGGTAATAGCTGGCAGTCTTACCGTCTTTTGTTTAAGGAGGATAAGTTTGCTTATGCTTTACGAATGGAACCGATGTTTCCTTTTCTTTATATGAAAATTATCTGGTTGTACAGAGAAGTTTCCGGCGCAATCGAGATGACTTGGATACAGGATTTTAAGATGGACGAAAAAGCCAAATATACTGATATTCAAGCTGAAGAATTAATCAACAAACATTCTCAAGAAAACTTGCAAAGATTTAAGGAAGTAATTGAGTCTGAAAAATAGTTGTAGTTGAGTTTTTATTAACGCTAAATCAATTAATGAATAGAGTAAATTTTGTTATCTTTTGTTTGATGTTTTTTGCTGTTTCTTTCGGTGTTTCGGCAATGGCAGCGTTAGTCCCGTCAATTGCTCGTTATTTTAATGTTTCGGGAGAGAGCGCTTTAAAGCTTACTTGGCTGTATATGCTTCCCTATGGAATAGTTGCTTTGCTTTGGTCTCCTTTAACAAGGTTAGTCAAAATAAAATCATTATTCTTAATCACGGCTTTCGGATTTTTTTTATCATCATTGTTATTTAGTTTATCACAAAGTATAAACCAGGCATTTATTTTTCGTTTTTTAATGGGGGTGTTTGGGTGTAGTTTTGTGCCGTTAAGCTTAATTGCAATAGCTAAAACAGTTTCTGGAAAGAATAAAGCAAAATATATCGGAATATTTTTTACCTGTTCTTATATTTCTACTTTAGTTAGTGTTTTTCTAAGTGGACTGTTGCCGTGGAGAGTTATCTATTTAATTCCGGCGTTACTTGGGCTAACAGCGTTTATATTGATATTTAAGTATTTGGATAGTTTTGATTTTCGAAAAGAGAAATTTAAAATAAGCTACCATAAAACATTTAAAGATAAACAGGCAGTTAGGTTTTTTTTGGTGATTATTGTTGCTAGTTTCTTATATCATGCTTTGCAACAAAGATTAGGGCTCTACTTAAGCAGTCGGTATGCTTTAGATCAAACAACAATTAGTCTTATTTTCACTGTATCAATATTAAGTGCGGTTTGTTTTGAATTTTGGGGAGGATTCTTAAGTTCCAAAATCGGGAGCATTAAGGTGGTTAAGGCTGGGTTTATTGTGATGAGTGTGTTTGCGTTAGGCCTATTGTTTGTTAGCCAGTATCAGTTAATATTTTTAATAATTTTGTTTTGGGGTTCAGGCTGGGCGTTGACTCATGTGGGATTATCGTCTCATTTGGCACATTTTCCGGATAAAATTTTGCGTGATTCTTCTAGTTTAAATAGCGCTTTACGATTTAGCTTTGGAGGCTTAGGTGCAGTTTTTGGTGGAGTACTGGTGGAAACATTAGGCTTCAATATTCTTTTTATAGCAGTTGGTTTAGGGGTATTATTTTTGGGGATCAATACACATAAAATAATAATTTAAAAAAGGGGCGCTATGGGTAATTTAAATGGAAAAACTTGTATTATAACTGGCTCAACCGGAGGAATCGGAAAGGTAATTGTGGAAAGATTATCCAAAACCGGATTAAACTTAGTATTAGCAGGAAGGAGAGAGGAAGTTTTAAACGAGATAAAGAGTTCTTTGCCTGAAAGAGATAACGTTCTGTGCGTGAAGTGTGATGTAACTAAGCAAAATGATTTAGAAAATTTAGTTGAAAAAGCTCAAGCAAAGTTTAAAACAGTCGATATCTTAATAAACGGAGCCGGAGTTTCTAGCCAGTATCCGTTTTTTAAACAACCCCTCGAAGATATAGGGAAAATTATGTACACTAATTATTATAGCTATGTAATGCTTTCTCGATTAGTTGTTCCACAAATGAAAGAATCAGGCAGCGGGCATATTATTAATATTACTAGTGGATCGGTAATGGTTGATCCTCCCCCAAGAAACTTTATTGTGTACACTTCGTTAAAGGTAGCACTAAGAGCTTTTGCTAAAGGACTGTTTTGGGAGATGAGAGATTTTGGCATAAAGGTTACTTCAATTTTTCCTGGTGTAACTCGTACTCCGCTAACTGGGAAACTAAAAGATATTTCTGAAGAAAGATTGATGGAGCCCGATGCGATAGCAGATACTATTATGTTTGCGTTAAGCCAACCGGAAAATACATGTCCTTTAGAATTGGCAGTAATTAATCAGAAAACTCCCTGGGTTAAACCAGTTATCCCGTTTAAACAGGATCATCCTGATAAATAGAAAAAGTAAAGCTAGCAGTGAGGTTGTAAGAAAAAATTGATACAAGTAAGAGAAAAAATAAAAAGGGAGGAATGAGAAAATGAATATTTTGTTTGTGACGCCAAATATGGGAGCCTGGGCAACTCACGGAAAACATTTAGGGCCAAATCAGCTATATGCTCAGTGGGCTGCTTATGTTAGAGAGAATGGTTACGATAAACTAGAAGTATTCGATTGCAAGGCACTAGAGATTGAAATGGATTCAATGGTTCAACAGGTAAAGGAAAAAAATCCTGATGTAGTTGTATTGGGTGATATGCTTCATTCTTACGGTGGCTTTGCGATTTTGCATTATTTTCATGAGTCAGCAGCTAAGATTAAAAAAGTATTGCCGGGCGTTAAAATAATTGTTGGCGGTTTATGGTATTCTTCAATGCCTGTGTTTACGTTAGATAACCATCCGGCGATAGATTATGTGGTAATGGGGGAAGAAGAGGCATTTTGTGAATTGCTGGGGGCAATTGATACGAAAAAAGCAATCGAGAATATTCCCGGAATTTCTTCCCGGGTTAATGGTAAAGCGCAAATGGGTCCGCATCGGCCGTTACTTTCTGATTTAGATAAATTACCGCTTCCAGCTTATGATTTGTTTCCGATGGAAAAATATGTCGGGCATACTCATTGGAAGCCGTTTGTGGAGATGGTTACTTCACGCGGATGTCCTTCGGCTTGTACATTTTGTTATGAGTGGGATCAGTATGATCCGCGTCATCCGGAAGATTTTTTAAAATGGCGGGCTAAATCTCCGGAACGGGTAATTGAAGAGCTAGAACTTTTGGAAAAAAAGTTCGGGGTAAAGGTTGTAGTTATCCAGGATGATAATTTCAATGTTGATGCTGAACGGGTAAGAAAATTTTGTAATTTAAAAAAAGAGAAAAATAATTTAATTAAGTGGGTTTCTTTAGGACGGGCAGTTGACTGGGTTAATTGTGAAGAGATACTACCGCTGATGAAAGAAACTGGTTTGTTTACCGGAGTGTTTGGGATAGAGGTAACTACTGCTGAAGAGCTGAAAGCAATCGCTAAAGGAATAACCATTGAACAGATAAAGAAGACCATTGAGATTTTAAGGAAAAATGATATTGCGATAGTTGCTGATATTATGATGGGTTTTGATAATGATACTGAAGCGATAATTAAACAGAGAATGGAATTTACCGATCAGGTTGATCCGGATATTCTATGGATTGGATATGTTACTCCGGCTCCTAATTCTCCGATTTGGCGCCAGAGAACAAAGCGTGGAGAAATCAAGCCCGAAGAGATAGATTTTTTAAAATGGGATTTCTTGCATCCGGTAATGCCTACAATCAATTTAACGATGGAAGATTATGGCCGCTTAGGTGCTTGGTGTATGAGAGAATTTTATTCTAAGCCAGGAAGAGTGCAAAGAATTATGACTAGCAATTTTGATCCTTTAGCTAAACTTTGTTTTCAAGATGTTATGCGTGGCGTAACTAAATGGGAAGATGGCGCAATTAAGGGTGAAAAACACGTTTAATAAACAATGATTAACCAACTTCCACCTTCAAGGTGGAAGTTGGTTAATAGATTATTAAGCCGTTTGCATTGATTTAAAACTAATTTATTATGTTAACTGATGCACATATTCATTTTATTCCCGAAGAAATTTCATCTTGTACCTCTTTTTTTAAAGGAGCATGGAGCAATAAGCAGAAGCTTTATGACTTTATTGACAATCAGAATATCGAGAAAGCACTGCTAGTTTATCCTTCAACTGATGCGCATTTAAAATTAGGAATAAAAGAGGAGATAAGCATTTACAATAAAAGCATCGAGGAGGTATTAAAAGAAAATTCAAAAATTATCGGAGCTTGTTTAGTAGATGTTGAAGATTTAAGCGATGTTTATTTGCAGTTAGCAGAGCTAAAGGAAAAAGGATTTAAAGCGATTAGCATTGCTTCAAGCTACAAAGGTAAATTTATTGTCGAAGAGCTAAAACCGTTATTTGAAGCAGCAGAAAAGCAGAATATGGCGATTTTTATTCATCCACAAACGATTAATCCTATTGGTTTTGAACGGTTAAAGGATCCGCTGTTAATGCCAGTATTAGAATATAGTTTTGATATTTCAGCTTGTCTGGGGTTACTAATGACTAGCGGGGTATTGGAAGAGTTTAATGTAAAATTTATTTTTTCGTCTTTAGCCGGGGTGATTCCTTATCTAAAAGAACGATTTGATCGGATTTATAATATGCTGCGTTTACGTGGGATCGTCAAAGACTTAAAGAGTAATCCTTCAGATATTCTGAAAAAAGTTTATGTGGATACATCCGGAGCTTCCTTAGCTAACATTAAATTAGCTTTAAATTTATTTGGCGAAGAGCATTTACTTTGGGGTTCAGATTATCCGGTTAATCCGGATATAGAGGGCAATCTTCAAGAATTAGAAGAGCTAGGACCGGAGACAAAACAGAAAATTACCCAAGACAACTTATTAACTTTATTTAATTAATGAATATCTATTCAAACGGCGAAATTAAAGAAAAAAATCTGCTGGGAGATATCTTTGAACCGGGGTTTCTCTTTGGTTGGGGGCTGTTTGAAGCATTAAGAGCTTACCAAGGTAAAATTCCATTTCTTAGTCAGCATCTAAACCGGTTAAACCAAGGTATTTCTTTGTTGAGCTTGGAGGCAGTAAATGTTAACTGGGAAGAGGAAATACATAAATTATTAAAGTTAAATAATTTAAGTGATGCATACATTCGGATAACTGTTTATAAAAAAAGAAAAGGTACTGGAGTATTAATCTATACTGATAAATTTGGCTACTATCTGGAAGAAGATTACCAGAAAGGATTTTCTGCACTTATTTCTTCAGTGAAGCGCCAAGGTGATGATATTTGTTCTCAAGTTAAATCATTAAGTTATCTTTCTAATCGGATATCCTGGCTCCAAGCGCAAAAACAAAAAAAAGATGAAGCGTTGATATTTAACAATCAGGGATTTTTAGTCGGAGGATCAAGAAGCAATCTATTTTTAATAAATGAAAATAGAGTTACTACACCAAAACTTTCCTCCGGAGCATTTTGTGGAATTACTCGCCAGGAGGTAATAAATATTATCCAAGGATTAAATATTTCGGTGGCTGAAGAAGATATTAAAAAAGATGATTTATTTTCTCACTCAGAAGCATTTCTAACTAGTTCGTTAATGGAAGTGATGCCTTTGGTAGAGGTTGAAGGAAAATCTATAGGTAATGGTTATCCCGGAGAGTTAACTTTAAAAATATTATCTGAGTATCGTAAGCTTTTAATATGAAAAAAATTGAATATTCACCACTTTTTTGGCCGGTAGAGTTAAAGGAAGATAATATCTATGTGCTTGATGAAACGCTCCTGCCGGGGAAAAAACAGTATATAAAAGTTAGCACTTATCAGGATGCCTGCCGAGCGATTAAGCAAATGAAAACTCGCGCAGTAGGACAAGTAATTTTAGTTTTATATACTTTTCTTTTGATTTTACGTAAGAATTCGAATAAAAAAGATCTTTCTCCTTTATTGGCAAAGGTTGCCCAAGCGATTAATGATACTCGTCCGACGCTTTCTTTTAAATATTTAACTGATTTAGTCTTAAATTGGCACAAAGCTAATGCACCGTTAGAAAAATGTATTAGGGGATTTTTAGAAACTTTAAAAAATGCTCGGATAAAACAGGCAATGGAATCTGCCAAATTATTGAAAGATGGTGATGTCGTTCTTACTCATTGCAATGTCAGTGGTCTTTTACCGTTAATTGCTAAAATTTGCCAAAAACAAAAAAAAGTAATTACTTTTTTTGCGACTGAAACTCGGCCTTATCTACAGGGAGCACGGCTTACAGCCTGGGAGCTTAATAAAGCTAAAATTAAGGTGGTTTTAATTGCGGATAATATGGTGGCTCAGGTTATGAAGGAAGGAAAAATAGATAAAGTGATTGTCGGCTCAGATAATCTGGCCCAAAATGGTGATATTGCCAATAAAATTGGAACCTATCAAATGGCGATTATTGCGAGATATTTCAAAATTCCGTTTTATGTATTATGCCCACCGGCATCTAGAGCTAAAACCGGAAAGGACATTAAAATTGAAATTCGGCCGGATAAAGAGTTACTAAATTTTTGTGGAAAAAGAATTGCACCTAAGGAAGTAGAAGGGTATTATCCGGCGTTTGATGTTACGCCGGTAGGTTTAATCACCAAACATATATACTTAGATATTAAGTAAAACGGTTATTATTTGCAAGGAGCAGAACATGAAAAAACAAGCAGAATTAACTCAAGAAATTATTAAAGTTGGAAAACGTCTGTATACGCAAGGATTAGCAGTAGCTAAATCCGGCAATATTAGCACAAGAATTGATGAGCAATATATTTTAATTACTGGAAGCCAGACTTACTTGGGTGATTTAAAATCTGAAAATATCGTAAAGGTTAATTTAGACACTTTAGCTGTTGAAGGCGAGATAAACCCTAGTTCTGAATTACCATTGCATACTTTAATTTATAAGAATTTTCCGGAGAAAGTGATTATTCATTCTCATGCGCCGTTGATTAATGGTTATTTTGCAATTACTAATTCGATTAAAATGTTAACTTTTGAAACTAAGTTTTATTTGGGCAAGATTCCTGTTGTTCCTCAGGATACTCCTACAGTTACTAACCCGCAAGAAGTAGTAGAGGCGTTAAAAACAAATAATATTGTTGTGTTAAAAAATCACGGAGTTATTGCTAAGGCAGACACATTCAGCGAGGCAATGGCCCTAACTGAAAGTTTAGAAGAAGCAATTCGCAGTGCAGCAGTAGCACGACTGTTTGATAAAAATGTTTTGGATGATTTAGATAAAGCATTAAAGGAAAGGTTAACTGAAGGAAAGAAGGCTTACTCGATGTTCTCTAAACAACACGTTCAGGCAATAGTAGATTTAGTCAATAAAGATGAGCTTATTTCTCAAAAAGGAGAGGAGTTAGATTTAACTGTAGTTTTGGCAATTAAACTAAAAGAAGACCAGCGAGCGTATAAGTTTAATTTTGAAAAAGGAAAGATTAAGCGTTTGGATTATGATGCCGATGCTCCGTTTGTGATTTCTGCATCCGAAGAGCTTTGGCGGGAAGTATTTTTAGGGAAAGTCGACCCGTTTGTTGCCGTAACCCAAGGAAGAATGCAGTTAGACGGACAGTTGGGAATGCTTTCTCGTTGGTACGTTCCGTTTAGCCGGTTATTTGAACTATTTAAACAGGTAGATATCCAATGAAAGAATACGGTTTATTTATCAACAATCAGTTTAAATCTTCTTCTAAAACAAAAGAAGTAATCAATCCTTCCGACGGAAGCGTAATCGCCCGTGTTTCTTTAGCTTCGGAAAGTGATACTTGTTTAGCTGTAGATTCTGCCCGTAAAGCATTTGATAGCGGGCCTTGGTCAAATTTCAGTTTAGAAAAAAGAAAAGAATTCATTTTAAAAATTGCTAATGGTATTTTAGGCAAAGCTAAAGAGTTAGCAGAGATTGAATCTTTAAATTCCGGCAAGCCGATAAAGGAAACTACATTTATGGATATTCCTTCTTCAGCTCAAACGTTTAAGCATTTTGCCGAGAATTTAGAGAATTATTTAACCGATGAAGTTGTGGATATTAATTCTGCAGGTTTTCAAGCCCAAGGTAGATTACTTTGCCAAGCACAGGGAGTAGTGGGTTTAATTGTTCCCTGGAATTATCCGTTATTAATTGCTTCTTGGAAGATGGCCCAGGCACTTTCTGCGGGGAATACAATTGTTTTAAAGCCATCCAGTTTAACTCCGCTTTCAGTTTTGGAATTAGGAAAGATTATCCAGGAATCCGGTTTGCCCGAAGGAGTAGTAAACATTATTCCCGGAGAAGGTGAAGAAGCCGGAAAAGCGCTTTGTTTAAGCAAAAATGTAGATATGATTTCATTTACTGGCTCTAATGTGGTGGGTAAGAAGATTTTAGAGTATTCATCTAAACACGTTAAAAAGCTGACTATGGAACTAGGTGGCAAATCAGCAGCCATAGTGATCGATGATGCAGATTTAGAATTAGCAGTAAACGGGTCTTTATGTTCGATATTCTTAAATCAGGGGCAGATGTGTACAGCGATGTCTCGGATTTTTATCCAGGAGAATATTTACAATGAATTTAAACGTAAATTCATTGAAAGAACCCAAAAAATAAAATTAGGCCAAGCATTAGATTTTCAAACTCAAATGGGGCCGCTTATTTCTAAAATTCAAAGAGATAACGCGCTAATGTTTATGGAAAAAGCTAAAGCCGAAGGGTTAGATATCTTAAGTGGAGGAGTAATTCCGGAGGGCAAAGAGTTAGACAGCGGATTTTTCTTTGAACCGACAGTTATTGAAGGTGCTGGGATAGATTCAGAATTGTTTAAGCAGGAAATTTTTGCTCCAGTTGCCTTGTTAAATAAATTTTCTAAAATTGAAGAAGCAGTTTCTTTAGCTAACGCTTCTGATTACGCTTTAGCTGGATGCATTTGGTCAACAGATGTTCAAAAGGCGCAGACTATAGCGCAAAAGATATCTGCGGGAACAATCTGGATTAATACTTACGGAATGTTTTTTAACGAGCTTTCCTATGGCGGCTTTAAACAAAGTGGATTTGGTAAAGAACTGGGTAAAGAAGGATTTTTAGAATACACTCGCCTTAAAAATATTGTTACTGATCAAACCGAAGGTGCTAAACCTCTGGTTAATTACTGGTACGGGTTTTAGTTTTTATTTGTTGATGTTATTATTGTTGAAAGGCCACTCTTTCTATTTTCCATTGTTTCACTATTAGGCTGGAAATTATTTTTATTTTTTTTTGCAACAAGTTGCTTTAATAACGATGGATCATTTATATCAAGATGTTTTATTTAAAAAAATCTATATATATCGCTATAATCATTGCCAATGCAGAAAGTACAAAAATAAAAAAGTAATTTATCCTTTCCTTTTTCGAGCTGATACTACAAAGAATCTGGCCTATTAATCTATAGTCCTCATTTGTTAATTCTTTTTCTCGGTCAATTTTATTTACAATGTTTTGTTGTTCAATTAACTTAGATCTTGCTTGGTCTATATTAAATTTATACAGAAAGAATATAAAAAATCCCGCTATACCAACATACCAAGCGATTTTTCCGTAGATAGGGTTGAAACTCGTTAAAAAAGCCACAGCACGTATTGCTATTGTCGCTATTATTCCTATTATAAAAAATATCCAAGATGTAGAGCTATCCTTACATCTTTTTCTTTCATTGCAAAGTAAACATTTATTATTCATATGTTGTCCAATGTTCGAAATTTACCGGCTTTTGGGGCAAGCTGACAGCCAATGGCAGAAGAACAGGTGTTAATGCTTTGATTTAAAAACACCGTTTATTTTGTTTTTTCCTGCACGGTTTATCGCATTTATAGCATATTTCGTTTTTCAGGTATCCACCTTCAAAAAATTCTTTAAAGTTATCTAGTGTCGTCTGCGCTATGTTATGAAGGGCCTCTTGCGTAAAAAATGCCTGATGAGATGTTATTAGTACGTTAGGAAATGTAAGTAAACGCGCAAGTATGTCATCTGTTATAAGTTCTAGAGATTTATCTTCAAAGAAATATTCGCTTTCTTCTTCGTATACGTCAAGTCCGGCCGAGCCGATTATACCCGACTTAAGGCCGGCTATTAAAGCTTGTGTGTCGACAAGTTTTCCTCGGCCTGTGTTTATGATCATTACACCTTTTTTCATTTGTTTGATTGTGTTTGCGTCTATCAAGTGTTCTGTTTCTTTAGTGAGAGGACAGTGCAGAGATATGATATCTGAGTGTTTGTATATTTCCTGAAGAGAGACAAATTTTATGCCTGTTTTTTTAGCATATGATTTATCAGGGTAAGGGTCATATGCTAGTACAGTCATGCCGAATCCTTTCAAAATCGATACGAGACATTTTCCTATCTTACCTACCCCGATGATGCCGGCAGTTTTTCCATTCATATTAAAGCCGAGCAGACCGTTTATCGAAAAGTTGCCGTCTCGGGTACGATGGTAGGCTTTATAGGTCTTACGGTTGAGAGAAAGCATCAGGGCTACTGAGTGTTCTGCCACTGCGTAAGGTGAGTATGCTGGCACGCGCACTATGTGTATAGCACCATATGCTGCCTTGAAGTCAACGTTGTTGTATCCTGCACAGCGTAGCCCCATTATCTGCACTCCTTGCTTGACCAGACTTTTTATAACAGCACTGTCGATGGTATCGTTGACAAAAGCGCAGGCAGCATCAAATTTATCGCTTAAAGGTGCAGTCTGTCTATTAAGATGTGCTTCAAAATATGTTATATCAAATCCGAAATCTTTGTTTATGCTGGTAAAAGATCTTCGGTCGTAAGGTTTGGCATCAAAAAATGCTATTTTTTTATTCATAATATTATCAGTATTTTTTGTATTTTTCATTTAACACTTAAACTCACCTATCCAACGAGAACCCATATTTATTATACCACGAGTTGGGTCCGGTGGGTTGAGTTGTTATGAGGTTTATTCTTTCTTTTTTTTTGTTTTAATAATTTTGCCCAACTTGAATTCTCTTTTGATACCAAAGCCTCTACGTGTTCTACTAAAAGGTTAAAAGGCATATCACTGTCATAAGGAGAAGTTTTGGTTAAAAATAAAAATTTTTCATGCTTTAATGATTCACAAGTCGTTCTGTAATCAAGCCAATGTTCTTGCAGCCTAAGCAAGGCCAATAAAGCAGCTGCTACAACTACTGGAACACCTATAAAGCCAACTACAAGTTTTAGAACAATAGTAGTTTCTGTAATATGGGGGACTAAAAATGGAATAAATACAGCAGCAATAATTTCTATTACACTGATTAAAATAAATAAGTTTTTGTTAAGTTTGCTTGCATCTTCATAGACTTTGTTTGATGATCTATTCTTCGAGAGATATATTCTTGTTTCGTCATCGCTACCTACCTCCTCTAAGGACATTGTCTATTATACAAACACCTTTCTTTTGGATTATTGATTAAATTAGCTAATTCAGCACGAGTATTATAAACACCGTCGATCATATTATGTAAAGATTCTCCACTTGAGGGGTATTTGTAGAATTTTGCATACCCCGAGTCTATATTTAATTTTACTCTATCTGGTAGGCTTTTATAACTATCATGAAGTTGAATTGCTATTAATCCGTTAGGCGGTGGTCCATTTCTATGCTGTCTTAAGGATGCTTGAACTTCCCAGTCTATAAAACGTCGGGCCCAAGTACAGCGTCCAATCAAAACTATAGTTACTGTTGAATTTAACAAATATAGATCTCTAATACGTTGCATAACATAATCTGCATTATCTGAATCGATAATATCATCTGTCATGGTAATTTCCCTTTTTATAAATGATTCTTTAAAAGTTGTGCAGAAATTATCGACAGCATTTTGATCAGCTTTATGATAGGAAATAAAGCATTTGCGTTGAAACATTTTTCATTTCCTTTTTTATTTTTCTTTTACCACAAAATTCAGCGGCTGGAATCGCGCGTAGCGCGAGGACAGTCCGCTGGAATGACTTGTTAGAGATTATTTAGTTTTTTGTTTTTATTTTTTGGAGATAAGTGTTCCTTTCCAAGCTTCTGTAATGCCTCGTTTAAGAATGAAAAATTTTCGCCTTCTTCTTCCTGAACTAATTGATAAACCTCACATTTTATACAATCAAGCATTTTTTTTGCAAATATTCCTTGTATCTTCTCACCACAAAGTGTTCCAGCAACTGCCCAACAACATCTGCCACTGTTTTTACCATTATTGATTCCATCCGTATTTTTTTCGGTTGCAGCAAGGCAAGCACCTAATTCATTAACTTTTTTCCCACCAGGCTCTTTGCCGCATTTTTTTATTTCCCAACAATTTTTTTTATCTTTCATAAATTTCTTTTTATTTTTTATCTCTAACAATCAATACACATATTATCCATTGTTATGAAGCTATGGTTTATTTAATTAAATTATCCCATAATATTATGGGGATGTCAAAAAGCCTTCTGTAGTAGCACTGTCGAGATTTATTCGCAAATTCTTATGAGGGTGTACGTCTGTTAATTCTTTTCCATTCCTTTTCCATATTTTAAATCGTTCAATAGCTAGTCCTGTTACTAATACAATTAATCCCAGAATAGCAAAGCTACTCATGGTAACAATTTTTATAAAATATGGAGGTTTGTTAATGAAACCCATTAGACATGCTGCATATAGGAAAAAACCTGCGATAACATAACAGATAATACTAATAATTTTTTGTACCATAAGTAATCTTATGTTTTTGAAAAATATTGGTTTGTTCCAGGACGAAAGAGGAAAATCACAATGACTATAAAAAAGATTAGCCCCGGTATTAAAGCCGTCTTCATGGGTGATGTAAATAAAGTAATTAAGGATCCTATTGTATTCCATACAACATAAAGGAAACGTGCCCAATTCTGTTTTTTGAGCAGGCCTATGCCGCTAACAATTGAAATTAATAATCCCACATACATTATCATATATTGAACCGAAATAGGTATCGGGTTTTTAGCCATAATTCCCTTAACTATTGGATTGTTTAAATTAACAGAACTAGTGAGTAATAAAATTCCTCCTGCAACAATTAAAATCCATGCGATGATAGTAATTGAAGTTGGCCTTTTTCTCATTTTCTTTTTCTCCTTTTTATTTTTTTCGTCTAACATTAAAAATCTGCGGCGCGTTAGCGTCCGCTGAACTACCTTGTCAGCCAATCATCTCATTTGATTGCATATTACCAATTCTGTCTGGATTTTCAATATCAGATTGCCAGTTTAATGGGTTATTAATGATATATTCGCGGATTCTATTCAATGATTTATCATTACGGACGATGTGGTCATAGTAATTACGTTGCCAGAAGCGTTTATCAAATGACGGCCAATTATGATTTTTTATGCCATCAATATATTTCTTTGTTGTTAATGATTTAACGCGTTTTACGATAGATGATAATGATAATTTTGTAGGGGCGGACCTCTGTGTCCGCCCGTTAATTGATATTTTATTATTATTTTGTTTCGGATCGACACGGGGGTCGGCCCCTACAATATTTTGAATAATAATTATCACGTGAATATGGTTAGGCATAACGATATGTTCATCCAAGTTTATGCCGGAATAATTTTCCGGTATTTTATTTAATACGGTATTAATCATATTTCCCGCGTCATTCAATTTTATTTAATTATTTGAAATTGTGCCAAAAATTTGTTGGCGGTTTTGAACGCAAATAGTAATAAAATAATACCCTGTTGCTGAATAATCATATTGCGGCATCCGGTTCGTATTGCGTCGGGTGTATGCTTTTGGCATTATTATTTCCCTCTATACTACATCCTACCAAATCTGTCAAAAAAATCAATTTTGTTGTTTGCTTTCAAAAACTGCTGGTTTTGCTATAATGTCCCAGGATAAACTAGTTAATATAATTAAAAGTTATGGAATCAATATATAATTTTACGCAAACAAAACTAAAAGAAAGGCTGATTGCCAAAGGATTCTCCGGCTATGCGGCAGAACAGATTTTTAATTGGTTATACAAGAAAAATGTTGAAAGCTTTAAGAAGATGAGTAGTATTTCTGCTGGGCAGAGGCAAATATTAAGTAATAAATTTTGTTTTTCCGAATTTAAGCTTCTTAAAAAACAGCGCTCAGAAGATGATACTGAAAAGTATTTATTTGAGCTTAGCGATAAAATGATAATTGAATCGGTAATGATTCCGGAAAAAAACAGAAATACTCTTTGTGTTTCTACCCAAGTAGGGTGTAAGTTTAAATGCTCATTTTGCGCCAGCGGCAAAGATGGATTCAAAAGGAATCTAACTGTTTCCGAGATTATTCAGCAATATCTAACGGTTTCTAAGATAATTGGCCTTAAAAAAATAAGTAATATTGTGTTTATGGGAATTGGCGAGCCGTTAGATAATTTCAATAACACAGTAGATGCGGTAAGGATATTAACTAATTCTGTAGGCATTGGCGCAGGCAGAGGAAGAATAACGATTTCTACCTGTGGGCTTACAGCGCAAATAGATAAGTTAAAAGACTTAAATTTAGGAATAAAATTATCGGTTTCTTTACACTCAAGCGATAATGATCAACGCAGTAAGATTATGCCGGCTAATAAAAAATATCCGTTAAATGAACTCATTAAGTCGGTTAAGCAATTCTCAAGAGTAAATAAATATCCGGTTACTTTTGAATATATTCTATTAAAAGATGTAAATTATTCTATAGGCGATGCTTGTAAATTAGTAAAATTATTAAATGGGATTAATGCAAAAATAAATTTAATTCCGGCTAATGATATAAATTCGTGCTCTGAAAGCTCAGAGAGAGAAAAAATAAACGATTTTCAGAATACTCTAAAACGTAAAGGTATTTTAGCTACATTACGTAAATCTCGTGGTAGCGATATTAGTGCCGCCTGCGGTCAATTAAAAGCAGTATTTATTTTTAATAAATAATCACTTATTGTTTATATTTAAACACAAAGTGTATTATAATAAGATTAGAAAAATGAAAAAAGATAATGTTAGAGCAGTATTTATTACAATTATCGTTGTAGTTCTTGTATTAAGGATAATTTCTATTGGGGTTATTTGGGGGATACTAAAGGCTCATATTCAGTCTTGTTATCGTCCAGTTTCAGAGATTTTTCAAAACAAGAAGAGCTATGGGCCTTTTTCCGATGGGGATAATTTTGGGTATGTACCTGGTGATTTCATTATAAAGTTTGATAAGGGACGGGTTGTCAGCGTAACGAAAAAACTCGGTGTTGAATATTCCGATGCGTTCAAAAAAAGGGTGTTTAAAAATTCGGAAAATCTTAAGAATTTAAGCACAAATCTTAAAAAACGGCTTAAAACAATAAAACTAAAGCCTTGTCAGGATTGGTATTGGAAGCAAAACAAGAGCTATAACAAGTATAGAAAACGAATGATTAAAGCAATATTAATCAGCAACAAAGTAAGGGATCTAGAAAGTTTATATTTCTTACCGATAAACGAGGAAAATAATACTTTTTTAGTATTAGGCGGTAATCATTCTGTTGATGGAATAAATAATCCTTTATCATTAAATAAAAGTCTAGGAGCAAGCAGTAATCAATTGGACATCCGACAGGGTAAGATAGAAAGGTTCAGAGGTGATAAAGACAAAACAGATCCTGCCTGGAGTGAGTTTTGGAATGAAAAGAATACTGCATCAGCGAGTATTCCTGGCATAGAGGATAGTTTTAAAGATAAAGTTAGAAGTATTGGAGTCAACCAAAAGTTAGTATTTTCCGAAAACAGGAATAGAGCGAGCATTAATCACCAAAAAAACTTTGCTTGTGCTATTGAGGACTTTAATTATTCAAAAACAATTGCCAATAGAGTAGATAGCGTAAGGCTTAAAACAGCTTCTCCTGCAAATATATCAGCCTCTGGGAAGCCGGATAATATTGTTTATTCAGATGCCAAAGATACTAATCTAAAGAATAATTTAAAGTTACCCTTTGATTCAAGAAAAGGGTATTTTCTGGATAAGGCATATCCTTTTTTAGCAAAAAGTGAAGATGTAAACAAAAAACAAGAAAAAAATATAGTCGAAAATATTATTTTAACTGAAAAAGAATTAATATCTGAAGAAGTAAAGAGCAATTTAGATGCCAATAGAGTCTTGGACAATACTTTATCAGGAATAGATCAATCTATTGTGCAAGCAAGGCAGGGGGTGTCCGGATATATAGAAGAGTATTTCAAAGAAGGTGTATCATTAAGTACTAATGAAATTATAAAAAATAAAAATGTAAGTGTTTTAATTAAAGAAGAGACAAAAAGCGCATCTTATCTGGTAAGTGCTAATAATGAAAATAGTGCTTTGGTTTTAAACAAAGCAACTGATAATTTGGAAAAAGATTTAGCAATGCCATCTGTTCTTGTGGAAAACTTGCCTCTGGGCGTTGGCTATTTACAAAATCCGCTGCTTACGGAAACAGAAGGCAAAAACAGTAAAGATGAATATTTAGCAGAAAATACATTAAATGATATTAATGGTCAAAGTAACCCTTTAACAGCAGAATTTAGTGATTTGCCAGTTGGAGGAATAGGTCTCCTAGAACCTAATAAACAAGCGCAGATAGTACCTATTGAAAACAAGGCATTTCCAAGGGTTGTTTTGCCTGATCAAAATAGGTTAAGGATTTTAGCAGATAATAAAGAGTCGGAATTTATAACAGATGGACAACAGACTGTATCCGAAGGTGAAGATGCTTTGAATGTGGATGAACCGGTTCTAAGTGTTTCATCATCTGAGGTGGTTATCAATTTAACAAAAGATTCATCTGGAAAAACTGTTTTTGCTAGTGCTTTGGAAATTACTAATAATAGTAAAAAAATAGTTGCTTGGCAGCTGTATAATAACCAGGATGCAATGTATATTGTTCCTGACGGCTTACCGAAGGCAGTGCCTGTCGATGGATTTGGATTTTACGAGCCTTTAGGTGGTATTAAATCCGGTGAAGTAGTTAATGTTAAGATTTATGTTGATGGCAACACGCCAAAAGGCTTATACCAGGGTTCATATGTGCTCAAGGAGGTTCGCAGTGTGGGTAATTTAGATGTGCAAAGGATTAGCTATTCTTTATCTATAGGAGAGATAGAGAATAAAGGAGATACTTCTTTGTCTGTATCATCTTCTGATATAATACTCACGCTGTCTAAAGATACAGAAGAGACCGGAGCTGATGCTGTGGCCTTTCGAATTAGTAATAGTGGTAAAGATAGCGTTGACTGGCAATTAAAAAATAACCAGGATGCAATGTATACTTCCCTCGGTGGAGTGCCTCAATCGGTGGGTACAGAAGGATTCGGCTTTACCAAAACCTCAGGAGGTATAAAATCTAAACAGAAAATTACAGTAAAAGCTTATGTTGATAAGAATAAGCCCGAAGGACAATACCAGGGGTCATATATTCTTCAGGAAGTACTCAACGAAAAGAATGTAGACGCGGAAGTTATTTACTATTTGTTAAAGGTGAGATCTGGAAAATCGCCGTTTATTCAGTTTATTCGGCCAAAGGAGGCAGTTGCTGGCGACACAATAAGAATATACGGTAAATATTTTGGGGATGAAGAGAAGCTAAACAGAGTAGAATTTTTAAAATCAGGGAATAAGGTGCAATCCCCGATAGTAAGGTGGAAGAAATGGAATATTGCTTGCCAGGTGCCTAAGCTTTCGCCCGGAAAGTATAAGGTAAGAGTAGTCAGTGATGGGCAGAATAGTGACCCTGAAGATTTTGATGTGTTGGAAATTAATAAGTAGAAATGAAAATCAATTAGGAAAAATACATATCTAGAAAGGAGAAGAAAAAATGAGAGATAACGTTTATAAATTGCCACAGGAGTTTTTAAGTAAGCTAAAAAGAATCTATCCTTTTACATATAATAAAATATCGGAAAGCTTTCTCCAAAAAAGGGTTCCTTCATTTAGAATAAATAATTCTAAAATAAGTTTGTCTGACTTACGGAAAACTCTTCGCAACCAAAGGGTAAAATTTAAAGAGCTTAGTTTTCCCAAGGGAGGATTTATCCTGAAGTCGCCTTTAAGAGAGCTACAGAAAACTAATGTTTACCAGGAAGGGAAAATATATGTTCAAAATGTATCAAGTATGATCCCGGTAATTTACCTTGATCCTCAAGACAACGAAAAGATACTTGATTTATGTGCTGCGCCGGGGGCGAAAACTACACAAATTTTTTCTCTAGCTCCTAAGTCAGAAATTGTTGCTTTTGAAAAGATTCGTAATCGCTATTATAAATTGCTGGCTAATCTAAAAATTCAAGGAGCTGAATCCGTAAAAGTATGTCTTTATGACAGTATTTGGGTCAGGAAAAAGTTTCCGGAGTATTTTGACAAGATTTTAGCTGATGTTCCCTGTTCAACGGAAGGACGATTTTTGGTTGATAATCCAAAAAGCTTTAAATACTGGAAAGAGCGGAAAGTTAAAGAAATGATGCATAAGCAAAAAAAGCTTTTGCATTCAGCCTTCTTTTCTTTAAAAGAAAACGGAGTATTAGTCTATTCTACATGTACTTTTTCACCCGAAGAAAACGAGCTAGTAATTGACTGGTTTATTAATAAATTTAAAAATAAACTAGAAATTATGCCGCTCAATATTCCGCTAAAGAATGCAAGAGAGGGATTAACTAGTTGGAAAGGGAACAAGCTTTCCTCTTCCCTAAAGCTAACCCGGAGAATTATTCCCGGAGATTCGATGGAAGGATTTTTTATTGCAAAGATAAAAAAGATTTCTTTTTAAAGGAAGGTATAAAAAAAAGAGCGCATTTATTATAAATGCGCTCTTTTTTATTGTTAACTATCTTATAAGAGTGATTTTAAATCTTTAGAAGCCTTAAAAGCTACTTTTTTCTTTGCAGGAATTTGAATTGTTTCGCCAGTTGCGGGATTTCTTCCAGTCCTGGCTTTTGTTCTTTTTACTTTAAAAGTGCCAAATCCAGATATTGCTACGTCTTCTTCCTGTTTAAGGCTTGCTTTTATTGAATCCCAAATAGTATCGACTATTTCCATAGCAGCCTTTTTAGTTTCGGTTTTTGCGGCGATCGTTTCAACCAGTTTAGCTTTATTCATTTGAACACCCTCCTTTTTTAACTCCACAATTACGGAGTAAATTAAGTTAATATTTTCAACTACTTTTACTATTTTATAGCCCAGATTATTGTTGTCAAGAGATTTAAACCATTTTTTACCTTATTTTTAAGCATTTTTTAGGTATTTGTTTAATTAGGATGTGTTAAAAGTATCCCCAAAGACAGACTAAAATTAAAGTAGATTTTTATATTGATAATGGTATAATTCCTTAATAAGGTAGAGCGTAATTATTTTTACTTACGATAGGATTAAAGTTAAAAATGGTACAAATGGCGTTACAAGGTGAAAAAAAGGACTTAAGACAAAGAATACTTTTACAGCTTTTGTCTTTAACGAAAGATGAAATAAAAAGGAGGAGTAAAGATGTTGAACAGAAATTATCAGCTTTATCTATATATAAGCAAGCAAAACTTATTATGGCCTATTACCCTTTAAAAGGGGAAGTAGATATTTTGTCGATGATTAGGAAAGATTTATCTATGAAGAGATTTTGTTTTCCAGTTATGGATTTAAAGGAAAAACGCTTACGTATTTTTGAAGTGCTGAATCTTGATAGGGATTTTATTCCAGGACCTTTTGGAGTTCAGCAGCCGGATATGTTAAGAACAAAAGAAGTAGATGTTCGAAGTATAGACATGGTTATTGTTCCCGGGCTTGCTTTTGATTATCAAAAAAACAGGTTGGGAAGAGGGGCCGGATTTTACGATCGTTTCTTTGAGAGAACATCTTCGTCTATTGAAAAGATAGGGATTGCCTTTAGATTCCAGATTCTGGAAAACCTTCCTACTCATCCTCGTTCAGACAAAAAAGTTGACAAAGTTGTTTCTGAGGATATTTGTATTTAAATTAAAGAGTAGTACCAGCTTAAGCATATTTGCAGAGAAAAACTGCAGATATCATTGCTTGGTTTGCATTTCTTTGTAAGCACAAAGGGGGTTAATATGATTTTTTTATATATCGGAATAGGAATTATCGCCGGTTTTATCGCCGAGTGGAGTCTTAGCAAAATTGTTCGTAAAAATAAAGTAAAGAAAATAACTGATGAGGCAGAAAAAAAATTAAAAGATGCTAAAAATAGGGCAGAAGAGATTGCTCGCAAGGCTGATTTAGACGGAAAAGAATTGCTTTACAAATTAAGGATTGATTTTGAAAAACAACATTCTTTTAAAAATAGTGAGTTGTCTCAGCTAGAAAAACGTATTTCTCAGAGAGAAGAGAACCTAGAAAGAAGGCTGGGTTTTATTGAAGGCAAGGAAAGCGAAATTAGTAAATCCGAGGAAGCCATTAAAAAAATGTTGCAGGAGGTTAAGGATAATAAGCAAGTTTTAAGTTGCTTAATTGAAGAAGAAAAGGAAAAATTAAAAAGCATATCTTCCTTATCGCCGCAGGAGGCAAGGGAGCTTCTGCTTAGGCGCTACGAAGAAGAACTACGTAGTGAAAAAGCAAAAATGATTAGAGAGATGGAAGAAGAAATCAAGGAAGAATCAGAGAGTAAAGCCAGAGAGATTGTCTCTTGTGCTATCCAAAGATGTGCTGTAGAGCATGCTACGGAAAGTACAGTTAGTGTAGTTCCTCTCCCTAATGATGAAATAAAAGGAAGAATTATCGGCCGGGAAGGGCGCAACATAAGGACTTTTGAAATGATTAGTGGAGTCGACTTAATTATTGATGATACTCCCGAGGCAGTTAGTATTTCTGGGTTTGATCCGATTAGGCGGGAGATTGCGCGCATTGCTTTAGAAAAACTAGTCCAAGATGGTAGAATACATCCGGCGAGGATAGAAGAGGTAATCGAAAAAGCTAAACAAGAATTTGACAAAAAAATAGTAGAAGAAGGAAAATCTGCGGCTTTTGAAGTAGGAATCCATAATCTTCATCCGGAGTTGATTAAGCTGTTGGGAAAATTGAGATATCGTACAAGTTTTGGCCAGAACGCTCTTCAACATTCAAAAGAAGTAGGAATCTTGATGGGGGTATTAGCTTCAGAACTAAAACTTGACTCTCGAATAGCTAAGCGAGCGGGCCTTTTGCATGATGTTGGCAAGGCTATTGATCATCAGGTTGAAGGTACACATGCACAGATTGGAGCTGACTTGCTAAAAAAATATGGTGAAAGTGAAGTAGTAATAAATGCAGCTGAATCCCACCATGAAGAGGTAGAATTCAAAAGTTTGTATTCTGTGCTCGCGTTAGTATCAGATGCAATTTCAGCTTCACGTCCTGGGGCAAGAAGGGAAACATTGGAGTCTTACGTAAAGCGGTTAACCCAGTTAGAAAAAGTTGCTAATTCTTTTGAAGGGGTGGATAAGAGTTTTGCAATTCAAGCTGGCAGGGAAGTGAGGGTTATCGTACATCCGAACAAGGTAAAAGATAACGAAATTAATCTTCTTGCTCATGACATTAAGAAAAAGTTAGAGCAGGAGATGGATTATCCGGGCAATATTAAAATAGTTGTTATCCGGGAAACTCGATCAATAGATTATGCTAAATAAAAATAATTTATTTGGCGAAAGAAAAAATAAGGTATAAAATAACTTAATTATTATGGTAAGAATTTTATTTATCGGAGATATTGTTGGTAAGCCTGCCAGGGTGTATCTTAAAGAATTGCTTCCCGAATTAAGGAATAAACTAAAGTTAGACTGGATTATTGCTAATGGTGAAAATTCTGCTGGAGGATCAAGCATAACTCCGGATACATCCAAAGATCTTTTTAATAGTGGTATTGATGTAGTTACGACTGGCGATCATATTTTTAAAAAAAAGGAATCAAAAGAAGTTTTAAGAACTAGCGATGTTATCCGTCCTTTGAATTATGGTGAGCTAGCTGAGGGAAGAGGATATCTAATTAAAGAATCAAATGGGTTGAAAATAGGGATTATTAATTTATTAGGAAGAGTGTTTATGCAGCCTGCTGATTGCCCATTTAAAGCGGTTAAGGAAATTTTAAATGATATTCAAAAAGAAGTAAAAGTGATTATTGTAGATATGCATGCAGAGGCAACTAGTGAAAAACTAGCAATGGGATATTTTCTTTCTGGTAAGGTAAGCATTGTTGCTGGAACACACACGCATATACCAACAGCTGACGAGCGAATTATTGATGGCTTTACTGCTTATATTACCGATGTAGGTATGACTGGTAGCTTTGATTCGGTACTAGGAAGAGAAAAGCACCAGATTATTGAAAGATTTGTTACTAATATGCCAGTAAGATTTAATTTGGCTCAAAATGATATCCGAATGCAAGGGATTTTGGTGGAGGTCGATGAGGCTACTGGAGCAGCAGCTTCTATAAAAAGAGTAGAATACGGTAGGGATTTAAATAAATAAAAAGAGGTACGTCTATGAAAGAAAATAATTCAGATAAAAGACGGTTTATCAGGGCAGATTTTCCTTGTCGTATAGTTATTTATGGCCCCCAGGAACACGAGATTATGTCGCATACTGAAAATATCGGTGCTGGTGGAGTGAGGGTTATTATTAATGAAGAATTAAATATTTCTTCTGTTGTTGATTTAGAAGTATATTTAGACACCGATCCTGTAAAATGTAAAGGAAGGATAGTTTGGGTTGTAGGAAAGGTTAATCCTATTACCGGTCAACCTCGTATGTTTGATACAGGTATTGAATTTTATCAAATTTCTCAAGAAAACCAAGAAGTGATTAATAGTCTAGTTAAAGCAATTATTGAAAAATAAATATTTATTCTTCTTTGCAGAAAATCACTGGTTTACTGCAGGAGACGAGAATCTTTCGGATTTAATTTATGATATTTGTTGTAATTGCGCAAGAAGTCCTGCAAAATGTTTTTAGATAATATCAACTATCCTCAAGACTTAAAAAAACTTTCCATAGCTGAGTTAGAGATTGTAAGCCGGGAAATAAGAGAGTTCATCATCGAGGCTGTATCGCGAAGAGGAGGTCACTTGGCTTCGTCTTTAGGAGCGGTTGAGCTATGTGTATCTTTACACTATTGTCTTAATGCCCCGGTTGATTCTATTATTTTCGATGTTGGGCATCAATCTTATGCCCACAAAGTCCTTACTGGAAGAAAGAATTTATTTTCTCAATTAAGAGATTATAAAGGGCTTAGTGGTTTTCCTAATTTTCAAGAATCAATATACGATGTGTATACTTCTGGCCATGCATCTACAGCTGTTTCTTGGGCTGAAGGAATATCTGAAGCAAAAAAAATACAACAGGATGATTCTAAAACAGTAGCAATCATTGGCGATGGGTCGTTAACCGGAGGAATGTGTTTCGAGGCGCTTAATGCTTGCGGACATTCACAAAATGATGTTTTAGTAGTTGTTAACCATAATGAAATGAGTATTTCTCCTTCAGTGGGGGCATTAAGTAATTATTTGGTAAAAATAATATCAACACCCATATATAATCGGATTAGAGAAGAGCTCAATGATTTCTTAAAACATTTTTCGGTTATGAAAAGGTTAGTTAATAAAGCAAAAAAATTTGAAGAAACAATAAAAGGGCTGATAGTCCCGGGAATATTCTTTGAAGAGTTGGGATTTCGTTATTTTGGGCCGATAGACGGGCACAATTTAAACGTATTAATACCTACTTTTAAAAATGTTATTTCTCTGAAAGGACCGCGCATACTACACATAATTACTAAGAAGGGAAAAGGATATAGATTTTCGGAAGAAGATCCGGAATATTTTCACGGTGCATCTAAATTCGACGTTGAGAATGGTAATGAGCGTCGTAAAAGAAGTGATGTCTTCGGTGAAGTGTTGGCTAAAAAACTAATTTGTTTAGCAGAGAGTAATAAAAAAATAACGGCAATAACCGCAGCAATGCCTAAGGGTACCGGGCTATATCTTTTTGCCGATAAATTCCCCAAAAGATTTTTTGATGTAGGTATCGCTGAAGCACATGCAGTGGGGTTTGCCAGTGGTTTAGCAAAAAAAGGATTAATGCCAATAGTAGCGATATATTCTACATTTTTGCAGCGGAGCTTTGATCAAATAATACATGATGTTGCCTTACAGAATTTAGGGGTTGTTTTTGCTGTTGACAGGGCAGGAGCAGTCGGAGAAGATGGGCCGACTCATCACGGATTATTTGATGTAGGATACTTAAGGTTAATTCCCGGCATGATTTGCATGGCTCCTAAAGATAAAGAAGAATTAGAGGATATGCTGGAATTTTCTTTTTCTCTTAATCAACCGGTAAGCATTCGCTACCCAAAAGGAGAAGCTTATTCACTGGGGCATCGAAAGGCAATAAAAATTGGAGAGTCACAAATAATAAAAAAAGGCAAAGATTTATGTTTGATTGCTTTAGGCTCAATGGTTAAAGAAGCTATGAAGTGCGCAGAACTTTTAGAAAAGGAAAATATAAATATCTCTTTAATAAATGCACGTTTTATAAAACCATTGGATGAACAATTACTAAAAAAAATAGCTTCAGAATTTAAAATGATCGTTACCCTTGAAGAAGGAAGTATAGTTTGTGGATTTGGAAGTGCAATATTGGAATTTCTTGAAAAAGAAAATCTTTTGAACAAAACTCATTTAACAATAAAAGGATTCTCTGATGAATTTATCACAGCCGGAAAAAGAGAAAAGTTGTTTAGTCTTTATGGTCTTGATGCAGTATCGTTATCGGAATGGATAAAGATAAATTTAAAAAAGAGAATAAAATGATAGATAGAAAAACAAAAAATACTAAACAGAGAGCAACAGTTAAAATTAACAAAGATAGATGTAAAGGATGTGAACTTTGTATTTTCTATTGTTCTAGTGGGCACTTAAAATTATCTTCGGGATTAAATATCAGGGGAATAAAGTTTGCAAAAACAGAAAAAAATAATGCATGTATTGGGTGTGGGCTTTGCGTTCTAATCTGTCCGGATAGCTGTATAGTAATGAAGAAAACAATAAGCAGGAAGAGATAAGAAGATTGTAAATGATTAAACGAAAAATGTTATGTTGAAAGAGATAAATAAAAAAATCTTGATGAGTGGAAATGAGGCGATAGGAGAAGCGGCAGTAAAAGCCGGATGTGGTTTTTATGCTGGATACCCTATAACTCCGCAAAATGAATTAATCGCTTATATGGCCAGAAGAATGAAAGAAAAAAATCTTCCGTTTGTTCAGGCAGAGAGTGAATTAGCGGCAATTAATATGGTTTTTGGCGCAGCTGTTTCTGGAATTCGAGCGATGACTTCTTCTTCGAGTCCGGGAATATCATTAAAGCAGGAAGGAATCTCTTATTTAGCAGGATGCCAGCTTCCTGCGGTTATTGTAAATGTAATGAGAGCTGGCCCTGGCCTAGGGAATATTACTTCTGCTCAAAGTGATTATTTTCAGGCGACTAGAGGAGGTGGTCATGGAGATTATTTTACAATTGTATTGGCTCCCTGGAGTGCTCAGGAGGCAGCAGAAGTAACAGATAAGGCATTTGATTTAGCTGACTATTATCGAAATCCAGTATTGGTTTTAGCAGATGCAATAGTAGGGCAGATGATGGAGCCGGTAGATTTTTCTTACAAAAATAAATCTCAAAAAAACATTATTTCTAAATGTTGGGCACTTAATGGTGCAAAAAATAGGCCATCTAATATAATAAGGTCTTTATTTTTAAAAGAAGGAGTACTTGAACAATTTAACGAAAAATTAAGGCTAAAACGGTTGAAGATAAACAAAAATGAACAAAGATTTTCGACTTACAAAGCAAAGGATGCAGAATATTTAATTATTGCTTACGGGTCGCAAGCACGGATTGCTTTTGAAGCGGTAGATTTATTAAGGATGCAAAATATAAATGCTGGATTATTTAGGCCCATATCTCTTTGGCCTTATCCTGAGCGCGGATTAAAAAGTGTTGCTAAAAAAACAAAAAAAATATTAGTGGTTGAGCAATCGTTGGGGCAAATGGTTGAGGATGCAAGGCTTTCTTTACCGGGTGAGACAATTCATTTTTTAGGAAAAGCCGGAGGAGGGATTCCCTCCGCGGCGGAAATTGTAAGATTTTTTAAAAAAATAAAATAAGCTTATGAAGAAAAATAGTTCAGTATCCGCAAGCCTTAAAGATGTGGAGACTCACTACTGTGCCGGGTGTGGCCATGGAATTATCCATAGACTGGTTGCGCAAGCCATTGATGATTTGGGTATTAGAGAGCAAACAGTAGGAATAGCTCCTGTAGGTTGTGCGGTGATTGCTTATGACTATTGGAATTTTGATGTTTCAGAAGCTGCGCACGGGAGAGCTTTAGCTGTAGCTACTGGAATAAAGAGATGCCAGCCAAAATTAACAGTATTTACCTATCAAGGGGATGGTGATTTAGCGTCGATTGGTATTGCTGAGACGCTTCATGCTGCTAATCGGGGAGAGAATTTAACTTGTTTTTTTATTAATAATGCTTGCTATGGAATGACTGGAGGTCAAATGGCACCGACTACGATTATAGGACAAAAAACAACAACTACTCCTTGGGGAAGAGATCCTTCTGCTGGAGATGGATGGCCGCTAAAGGTAAGTGAACTTTTATCAAATTTAAAAGGTGTCGGTTTTGTTGCCCGGGGGGCAGTAAGCAGTCCACAAAAAGTAAAGCAAGTTTCTGAATATATTAAAATTGCCTTTACTAATCAGATTAAAAATAAAGGATTTTCATTAGTTGAAATTTTAAGTCCTTGTCCGACTATTTGGCGGAAAACCCCTGTAGAATCGGTTAAGTGGATTGAAATGGTTATGGTGCAGGAATTTCCTTTAGGAATTATTAAGAATAATAGTATTGATTTGTAAGAGCATACTTAATGTTAGAGTTATTCAAATTATGAGTATTAGAATGAAGACAGAAACAAAAATTTTGATTTCCGGATTTGGAGGACAAGGGGTCATGAGATTAGGAAAAATATTAGCGCAATCTGCCATTGAAGAAGAAAAATATACTACTTGGTTTCCTTCATATGGGGCAGAAATGCGCGGCGGGACTGCTCACTGCTTCGTAAAGATATCTTCGGAAAATATCTATTCACCATTCATTGATTTTCCGGATGTGAGCATAATTTTGAATCAACCTTCTTTTAATAAGTTCCAAGGGAAGATTAAAAGAAATAGCTTGGTAATTTTTAATTCTGATTTAGTAGACAAAGTAATTCTTTCTTCAGACATTCTAAATCTTAGCTTGCCGCTTAACAAGATTGCTTTAGATTGTGGCAATATAAAGGCTGCTAATATTGTGGCCCTAGGAGCATTGATTTTTGTTAAAAATAATTTTCTCAAAAGAGAAACAGTTAGTAATGTATTAAGGGATGTATTTAGTCAGGATATTGTCAGAGAACAAAATATAAAAGCATTCTGTAAGGGCGAAAAAATGGGAAAGATAGAGCGTAGACGCGGAGAAAAGAAGTTGTAATAAAAAGAAACAAATGGAAAATAGTAGACATTTAAAAAAAGAAAAGAGGTGTGTATGAAAAGGGTAAGATTCGCTCCTTCTCCTACGGGGTATCTGCATATTGGCGGGGCAAGGACTTGTTTGTTTAATTGGCTTTACGCTAAAGAAATCAACGGTGAATTTATTTTAAGAATTGAAGATACTGACGTAGAAAGGTCAAAGAAAGAATATGTGGATGAAATTCTAGAGAGCATAAAATGGCTAGGCATGGACTGGAAGCAGATTTATTATCAGTCTCAAAGATTTGATATCTATCAAAATTATGCGGAAAAATTAATTAAGGAGAATAAGGCTTATCGTAAAGACGGAGCAGTATTCTTTAAATATAATTTTGATAGTATAAAAATTAATGATTTAATTCGGGGTGAGATTATTTTCAGGGAGTTACCTAAGAATGAAGAGGTTATTATCAAAAGCAATAACTCTCCCACCTATAATTTTTGTTGTTGCGTGGATGATGCTTTAATGGAAATAAGTTGTGTAGTCAGAGGAGAAGATCATATATCGAACACTCCTAAGCAGATTTTGATTTATCGAGCTTTAGATTTTCCGGAACCAGAGTTTGCCCATTTACCGCTCATTTTATCACCACAAGGAGGTCGACTTTCTAAAAGGTTTGGAGCAACTTCTATAAGAGAGTATAAGAATCAAGGCTATTTATCTAGCGCTCTATCTAACTATCTTTTACTCTTAGGATGGTCTCCGGGTAAAAATCAGGAAACAATTTCTTTAAATGAGGCTGCGAAATGTTTTAAAATCAGAAGTGTTAATAAGACAGGAGCGGCATTTTCTATAGAGAAAATGGATTGGATTAATTCCGAGTACATCAAGAATGAAGATTTGAAATCCTTAAGTAGCTTAGCGGCTGATTTTTTAAAAGAAAAGGGATTTTTAACAGAAAATATCAGCAAGGATTATTTTGAAAAGGTTATAGGGTTATTCAAAGGGAGAATCAAAAAGTTAAATGATTTGCTTGACTCTGCTTACTTTTGCTTTTATGATAATTATAAGTATAGTGATAATGCGTTGAGTGTTCTAAGCAAAGATTTGACCGAAGAAGTAAACGTGTTAATTGGAAAACTATCTTTGATAGATGATTTTTCTAGTCAGGGCATTGAAAAAGAATTTAGAGATGTTGCTTCGAGCTTAGGTTTGAAGGCAAGGGATTTAGTGCACCCGGTGAGAGTTGCTCTTACTGGAGAAAAAGTTGGCCCAGGGTTGTTTGAGACTATGGAAGTATTAGGTAAACAAAAGGTAACATCAAGATTAGAAAAGTTAATTAACTATTGGAAAGGAGGCTGCGATGCTTAAATTATTTTTAGGATTTGTTTGTGTTTCTTTTTTAATCTGTATCAGCGGGTGTAACACTGTCAAAGGCATTGGAGAAGGAGCAAGCGCAGGAATGAAGAAAGATTGGCAATCTTTAGAAAAAGCCGATGATAAATTTCAAGAAAATTATTGGTAAGCTTTAAATCTAGTTTAATTTTTTTTTCAAAAATATTTATTGTAGAAAAATTTAGTTTTTTATATCTTTTTATTCAATACCTAAAGAACTTACTGCTGAACGTGCAATGCTATAATAGTAAAAAAATTCAAAAGTTATCAGAGTTTTGCATTACCTTCGATATGTCAATGATAACCTGTACAGTAAATATTTAGTCGATGGATTTATGTACATTCTACAAAGAGCTTTTAATAGCAAAAGAATATTCATCTTCTTATATTAAAGAGCTTGGTGATTGGCATTTTTATTATTCAAATCCTTTATTCTGGATTTTTCTTACTTTACTGTTTTTTTTATCTTTATTTTTCTGGCGTGCAAAAAAATCTTTTTCTTTTTGTTTCGCTATAGGGGTTACTTTGTTGCTTTCTACAAGAGTAGATAGCCTAACATCTGCAATGCTATTCGGTTATCCGACGGTAAGAATGATTATGATATGCGTACTTATATTTACAATAATGTACTATATTTTTATCAAAAAGGATGATTTATAGCATAGTATAATAAAAGATATAGACTAAATAAGAAAAAATGTATATGACCAAGTTAATTATTTTTTTATTAGGAGCGTGTTCTATTGTTTTTTCGATATTTGCTTTTGATTGTAACAATAATTTAGATATTAAATTAATAGATGGAACTTACCAAGGGAGTTTTTCTTCGGTAGTTGTTCTAGTAACTGTAAAAGATGAAAAAGTTGAAGGAATTAAAATAATAAGTCATACAACCAACAGCAATAAATATGAAAATTTAGTTAGCAGGGTAAGTAATGAAATTATTGCTTGTCAGTCGACTAACGTTGATGCTGTTAGTGGCGCTACAATAAGCAGTGAAAATGTAATAAAAGCAGTAGAGGATGCCTTAACAAAGGCAATTGATAGTAATTAATTATGAGGGCAATTAGATGAGTTTAAAAAGAATTTTAATTGTTGAGGATGATTTAGATATAGTGGAGATGGTCAGCTATAATTTAAAGAAAGAAGGCTATAGAACTTCTTTTGTAACTAATGGTCGCAAAGCAGTTGATTTAATAAAGAAAGAACAACCAGATTTAATTATTCTAGATTTAATGCTTCCGGAGATTGACGGCTTAGAGATTTGCAGAATTTTAAAGAGCCAAGAAAATACATCAACTGTTCCAATTATTATGCTTACTGCAAAATCTCAAGAAGCTGATAAAGTCATTGGCCTAGAGATTGGGGCTGACGATTATCTGCCTAAACCATTTAGTCCCCGAGAGCTAATGGCTAGGATTAAAGCTGTATTAAGAAGATACAGCATTGCTTCATCTAATAAGAGGATAATTGTTAATAACATTAGTTTAGATATTCTTAAGCATAAAGTTACTGCTTTTAATAGAAATATCTCACTTACTCCTACAGAGTTTAAATTGCTGGAGATGATGATTAAACAACCAGGAGTTGTTTTGTCTCGGGATAAAATATTAAATGTAGTATTTGGTTATAATGCTGATATATATGATCGGACCATTGACACACATATGAAATCCTTGCGGAAAAAATTGGGAAAATCAAGAAATCAAATTGAAACAATTAGAGGCATTGGATATCGCTTTAAAGACGTACGCAAATGAAGGTAAAAATTGTTTGGAAAATACTAACGGCCTATATTTTGCTAATTGTGATTGCTGTTTTTGTCTTAAATTTTTTTGTTAGTTTAAAATTACGTGATTATTATGAATTAAAAATATCTGAGCGGTTGAAAAGTAATGCATTTTTAGTGGGTGAAATTTTAAAAGATGACTTATTATCTAATAACCAAGGTGTTGTTCAGGATAAAATCCAAGAATTATCCACTATCCTTGGATTAAGAATAACTGTGATTGATAAGCATTATCGAATATTTAGTGATTCGGAGCGGAATTTTCAGAAAAAAGAAAAATATGAAGATCAGCTTGAATTAATCAGAGCTATTAACTCAGGGTCCGGAGAGAGCAATCGATTTAGTGATGTGTTGGGATATAGCATGAAATATGTGGCAATACCAGTTAAAAAAGATGAAAAAGTTATAAGTTTAATAAGGGTGGCTTTGCCGTTGGTAGATGTGGATTCGCAAATAAGATTTATCTATCGAGTAGTTTTAACTGGGGGGATAGTTACCATAATGTTTGCTTTGCTGCTTGGCTATTTTGTTTCAATGAAAATTGCCGATCCTATTGGACAAATGAAGGAAGTTGCGCAAAGTATTGCCTCTGGTAATTTTGATAAACGAGTAAGGATACGCAGTAAAGATGAGCTTGGTGAATTAGGGGAAGCATTAAACAAAATGGCTGACGAGTTACAGCTTCGAATTGATAATTTAAAAATTATTGATAAAGTCAGAGCTGATTTTGTGGCGAATGTATCACATGAATTAAAAACTCCGCTTACGTCTATTAAAGGATTTGTGGAAACTCTGGAAGATGGGGCCTTAGAAGATAAACAAAACGCTCGAAGATTTATTGCAATTATTAAAAAACACGCTGAAGGGTTGAATAATATTGTCGATGATTTGCTAAAGCTTTCTGAGCTAGAGCTAAAGGAAAGCAAGGTTAACTATGCGGTGTTTGATTTTGAATTATTGTTAAATGAAATTATTTTAGGGTTTGGACATGCTACTTCTGCTAAAAAACATAAATTGCTGGTAGAGTTTGTTGGAAGTGATTTTAGAATTAATTCTGATCGGATGAGGGTAGAACAGGTTTTTGTAAATATTATTGATAATGCTATTAAGTATACAGAACCAGGAGGAGTGATCAAGATTGTTTTGTCAGAAAAAAAAGATTCCTTTCTGGGCGTTATCAAAGATAATGGTATTGGAATTTCTGATGAGCATATTGATCGAATTTTTGAAAGGTTTTATCGTGTAGATAAAGCAAGATCGCAAGGCCAAGCAGGAACTGGCCTGGGATTAGCGATAGTAAAACATATTATCGTGCTTCTTCGTGGCGATGTACAAGCGAAAAGCAGCGGAAAAGGCACACAAGTTGTGGTTAGCATCCCTAAAGCTTGATAGATATTTTAATCTTCACATAATCTTCACATTCTCTTCATATGGAGTACACATAACTGCAATATAATTAGCACAATTATACAAATTGTATTTAATAATGAATAAAGATAAACTTAAAACTTACGGCAAGCTAGTATTCGTAATTACTTTCCTTTACTTATTTCTAGTAAGCATTGGGTTGATGGGAGTGGCTTTTAAAGGTTTTGGTAAGGGATTTGCCGAAGCACTTCTGGAAACTACATCTAACCCGTTTACCGGATTATTTATCGGAATTTTAGCCACAAGCTTAGTACAAAGTTCTTCTACTGTCACATCAATATTAGTAGGCATGGTAGCTTCAGGTATTATTACCATTACTAACGCTGTTCCTATTATTATGGGTGCAAATATTGGCACAACAGTAACTAATTTATTGGTTTCCTTAGGGCACATTACTCGTAAGGAAGAATTCAAAAGAGCAATTTCTGGAGCATCTGTTCATGACTTTTTTAATGTTATTTGTGTGCTAATAATGTTTCCGCTGGAGCTTGCTACTGGGTTTTTACAGAAAGCAGCAGCTGGCTTGGCTCATTTATTTTCGAATACTGGTGGAATTAGATTTACTAGTCCACTAAAAACAGTTACTCAACCACTGATAAATGTAATAAAAAAACTATTTATAGATATTCTCCCGATTAGTGAGAAGTTTGGTTATGTTCTAATTTTAGTTTTGTCTGCTGTGATTCTTTTTTCATCTTTATACTTTATCGTGCGTTTGATGAAATCATTAGTCATTAAAAATACAGAGATTGCTTTGAGTAAAGTTCTGGAGCAAAACGGAATTATTGGGATTATTGCCGGATTGTTTTTTACAACTATAGTTCAAAGTAGTTCAATAACTACTTCACTTTTAATTCCGTTGATTGGCGCGGGAATTATCACGGTTGAGTGTATATTTCCGATAACATTAGGTGCAAATATTGGGACAACGACTACTGCTATTTTAGCTTCATTTGCAACTGGTAATATCGCAGCAATTACTATTGCCTTTGTCCATTTTTTATTTAATTTAGTCGGAGTACTATGTATTTATCCAATAAAAATCTTTAGGAAAATTCCAATAGCTCTTGCTAAGGGATTGGGAGAGTTAGCTTTTCGTAAGAGAAGGTATGCTATTTTCTATGTAGCTGGTGTATTTTTCTTAATACCTTTCTTATTGATTATTATTTCAAGATTATTCAGATAAATTTATACTCTCGAAATAATCTAATCCTTAATTTAGGAAAATACTTGCCAGAACCCATTGAAAATACTACAATAATAGCCAATTGCCCCGTAGTGTAATTGGTAACACGACTGATTCTGGATCAGTTATTCCTAGTTCGAGTCTAGGCGGGGCAACCATTTTAAACGGAAGTAGATAGTTTTCTCGCTTCTTTTGAAACGGAATCTTTTCTGGCTGGAAGGACTGTTTATGCATATTTATACATTTTTTTGTGATTAAATGGTTGTAGGTGCTAACACCTTTTCTCTTTGTCAGAACCATCATTTTGATTAAATTAATAGGTAGATTCTTGACTATCTTTAACAACTGTGATATCTTAAAAATTAAGTCTTAGGATTATGTTTTTAAAGTATTTAGGGTTTGTTTTTACCTAATTTTTACAATGATAATTAACGATAATAGAATAACAAGGAGGAAATAATGCCTTTAAGTGTTGTTACAGATGAAAAACGACAAGGCACATTTATTATTTCATTGTCTGGCACTGTTGATTCTAATACCTATATGATCTTGGAAAAAGAAGTCGATTCAATATTAAAAAACCGCCCAGAGGTTATTATTTTGGATATGGATAGGGTTAATTATATTAGCAGTGCGGGATTGAGAGTTATTTTTAAAACTAAAAAGAATCTTAAGCAAAACAAAGGGAATATGTATATGGTAAATCTTTCTTCTTCGATAAAGAAAGTTTTTGATATTGTCAATGCTTTACCGATTCAGGAAATTTTTTCAAGTATTGAGGAATTGGATGATTATCTTGATAAAATGCAAAAAAAAGAAATAAGTGAATAAAGCGTGAATTTAATCCGGGGGGGGGGTGAATTATGGGAATAAGAACAGTAAACGATATAAAAATAATGATTGTTGACAGTAAGATTGATGCTTCTTCAGCGAAAGAGACAGAAAATTTACTTATTGGTCTAGTTGAAGAAGGAAATAAAAAGATTATCTGTGATTTTTCTCAAACCGATTATGTATCAAGTGCGGGTTTAAGAGTTTTTCTGCTTGCTGCCAAGAGGGTGAAACAAGTTTCTGGAAAATTAATATTGTTTTCTCTTAAAGAGCGCGTGTTGGAAGTTTTTGAAACAGCAGGACTTGTTAAATTATTCCAAATATCTTCATCAGAAGAGGAGGCGTTGAAGGACGCTACATAAAAAATAAATATTATTGGTCATTTATTTTTACAGAAAATAGTGCATTAATTCACAGAGTATTTGTTAGGGAACAGCTAAGAAAACATTTACTATTCATCACTAGCTTGTAAAGAAACAAAATCAATGGTGTTTAAGTCTAACCAAAAAGTTTTCTTAAGTATAGTCGCATATCTTTTTTTTATCCGCTTTATATTATTGTCTCCAGTTGAAGCTCAAAATAGCTCGAAGAATCTTGAAAAAAGTTCGTTTGTTGCTCAGTGGGTCCCTCAGGCTCAATTTGCCGGATACTATGTAGCCTATGAAAAAGGATTCTATCGGGATTACGGAATAGAGCTTGATATTGCAACCGGAGGTCCTCAGTGTTCCCCTTGTGATTTTTTAAAACAGGGTAAAGTTGATTTTATCAATCTAAGCTTAAATACAGCAATACAGGCTCATGCTAAAGGGTTAGAATTGGTTAATATTGCTCAGATAATGCAGAAGTCAGCGTTTATGCTGGTGGCAAAAAAATCAAGCGGTATTAAAAAAATAGAAGATATTAATAATAAAAAAGTAGGAGTTTGGACAGGAATTTCTCAAATGCAGGCACTAAGTTTTATTGAAAAATATAACCTTAAAGTAACAATTGTTCCTCAGACATATTCTGTAAATTTGTTTTTGCGTGGAGGCATTGATGTGGCTTCAGCCATGTGGTACAACGAATATCATACCATATTGAATTCTGGTTACGACCCGGAAGAGTTAACGACATTCTTTTTTTCTGAGTACGGCTTAAGCTTTCCTGAAGATGGAATTTATACGGTAAAAGAAACATTTTTAAGTAATCCTCGTCTTTGCTGCTCTTTTGTTATGGCTACAATCAAAGGATGGGAGTATGCCTTTGCTCATCAGGATGAAGCCTTAGATATAGTTTTAAAGTACATAAAAGCAGCTAATATGCCGGCGAATAGAGTCCATCAAAAGTGGATGCTGGGAAGAATGGAAGACTTGATAATGACTAGCGGACAAAATAAAATTTCCGGTAAGCTCTCACCCGGAGATTATTTACGAGTAGGAGAAGAGCTAAAAAAAGCTAAAATGATTAGTGCAATTCCGGAGTTTAATAATTTTTATAAAAATTGTGTAAGTAATGATTAAAAATAAAGGAATAGCTTTTAAGTTAGTTTTTTCTATTTTATGCAGTTCTACGTTTATTTTTTTAATTGTATTTGGGTATAATTATTCCTTTTCTCGTCGGATTATTGTTCGGCAAATTAAAGAAAATGCCGAAAATTTGGCTTTATTAACAGTAAATAAAATTGAAACTGTATTACGGCCTATCGAAAAAGTTCCGCAAAGTTTAGCTTTTTCTTTGGAGAAATTTTCTTACAAGAAAAATGAGCTGCTTAGCTTATTACGCTTGGCGATTAAAAATAATCCGGAAATTTATGGAGGGGCAATTGCTTTTGAGCCTAATTTTTTTGATAAAAATTTGGTATATTTCGCTCCTTATTTCTACAAGAATGATGGTGATATAAAATTTACTTATTTAGGTAACGATGACTATAATTATTTTTATCGAGATTGGTATCAAATGCCTAAAGAGCTGCAAAAGCCTGGTTGGAGTGCTCCCTATTACGATGAGGGAGGGGGTAATATTATAATGTCCACTTATTCGGTTCCCTTCTATCGTAACGTTAACGGGGAAAGGGTATTTGAGGGGGTGGTTACTGCCGATGTTTCTTTATCTTGGCTTCAAAATATTGTTTCATCGATTAAGATAGCTGATACGGGATATGGTTTTCTAATTTCCGATAACGGAATAATTGTTACTCACCCTTATAAAGATCTAATTATGCACGAAACTATATTTAGTGTAGCTGAATCACGCAGCGATGATAATCTTCGGTATATAGGAAAAAAAATGATTAACGGCGGTTCTGGTTTTGTTCCTTTTGAAAGTATTGTTACTGGGAAGAAATGTTGGATGGCTTATGAACCTATTCCTTCTAGCGGTTGGTCCTTGGGAGTGCTTTTTCCACAAGATGAATTAATGTTGGATATTATTAATTTAAATAAGAGTGTATTCGCGTTAGGTATTTTAGGATTCTTATTTTTATTAATTGTTGTTGTTCTAATATCCGGCACAATTACCAAGCCTTTAAGAATGCTAGCGCGAAGGACTAAGGATATTGCTAAAGGAAATTTGGATTTTAGTTTTTCAACAGTTAAAACCAATGATGAGGTCGGAAAGCTTACTAACTCATTTGTCTATATGCGTGAAGCCCTAAAAAAATATATCAAAAAATTAAAAGAAACAACGGTGATCAAAGAACGAATGGAAAGTGAGTTACGGATTGCTCATAATATTCAAATGGGAATTGTTCCCAAACTATTTCCGCCTTTTCCCCAAAGATCTGAATTTGATATTTATGCTGTATTAGCTCCAGCAAAAGAAGTTGGCGGAGATTTATATGATTTCTTTTTTGTTGATAGTAAGCATCTTTGTTTTGTGATTGGGGATGTTTCTGGAAAAGGAGTACCAGCGGCGCTTTTTATGGCGGTGGTTAAAACATTAATTAAAACAATTGCTTCAGAAACGATTGCACCACAGAAAATTCTAGAAAGAGTAAATAAAGAAATTTTCGCTGAAAATGATTCTTGTATGTTTATTACTGTTTTTTGCGGTATCCTTAATACAGAAAACGGTGAAGTAAATTATGCAAATGCTGGCCATAATCCGCCTTTAATTATTCGTCGAAACGGAGAAGTTAAATTTATTAAAGGAACAGGAGGCACTGTTGTTGGAGTAATTGAGGGCGCTGCCTTTGGTAAAGGAAAGTTAACATTAATGCCTGACGATGTGATTTATCTATATACCGATGGCGTTAACGAAGCTTTTAACGAAAACGGGGAACAGTTTTCTGAAGAAAGATTAAGAGATCTTGTTTATATTCACAGGGATGATTCTGCTGAAAAATTAGTAAAAAAGACATTAAAGGAAGTAAGAAACTACTCCAAAGGAATAGATCAATCAGATGATATTACAATTATGGTTTTAAAATATTTTTGTTCTACAAAAAATATAGTTGAAGAAATAAATAAAAGAAAATTTGCTTTAAAGAATGATCTTTCCGAAATTCAAACTTTAGCTAAGATTGTCTCCGTATTCAGCAAAAAAAATGATTTGTCAAATGAAGATACAAACGACATTAATCTAGCGCTAGAAGAAGTGGTGAGTAATATTATTACTTATGGTTATGATAATTCTCAAAGACATTGGGTTATTATTAATTTTGTTTTAGCCAAAGGAGAACTGACTATTGAAGTTACCGACGATGCCAGCCCTTTTAATCCGCTTATGGCTCCTGAGCCGGATATTAACAAGCCTTTGGAAGAAAGAAAGATAGGGGGGCTGGGAATATATCTTGTTCGTAAACTAATGGATAAAGTAGAATACAATAGAAAAGAGGAAAAAAATATTCTCACGATAACAAAAAAGGTTAAAAAACTACTTTCCAGTTAGTAATCTAGTTACCAAATGTTATTAATGAGAAAAAATATTGTAAAAGTTAAAATATTTTAACTGTACACATAATATTTAAAGGAGGGAACGATGGATACAGGAATAACTGCGATAAATGAGAAAGTTAAACAAGAAAGTGTTTTTGTAGAAAATTTGATTACAGAGATAAAAAAGGTAATCATCGGGCAGGATTATTTAATCGAAAGGTTCTTAGTCGGGTTATTAGCTAATGGCCATATTTTAGTAGAAGGAGTACCTGGCTTAGCAAAAACATTATTTATTAAGACTCTGGCCCAAGCGATTAACACAAAATTTCAAAGAATACAGTTTACTCCCGACTTACTTCCGGCTGATATTTTAGGTACACTAATTTATAATCCCAAAGAGGGGTCTTTTGTTACTAAAAAAGGTCCGATATTCTCCAATATTATCCTTGCTGATGAAATAAATCGTGCTCCGGCTAAGGTTCAAAGTGCTTTATTGGAAGCAATGCAAGAAAGGCAGGTTACAATTAGTGAGAATACTTTTCCGCTGGGTAATCCATTCTTGGTTATGGCGACTCAGAATCCGATAGAGCAGGAAGGTACTTATTCATTGCCAGAAGCTCAGGTTGACAGGTTTATGTTAAAAATAAATGTTACTTATCCGAACATTAAAGAAGAGGCTCAGATTCTGAAAAGAATGAGCTTTACCGACAAGAAAATAACAGTTAATCCGGTGGTCGGACCAGAAGATATAATTAAGGCTAGAGGGGTAGTAGACGAAATATATATGGATGAAAAGATTGAAAAGTATATATTAGATATCGTGTTTGCTACTAGAGAACCGCAAAATTATAACATGAAGGATTTATCTGGATTCATTCAATATGGAGCTTCTCCTCGTGCAACAATATGTTTAACTCTTGCTGCTAAGGCGCATGCTTTTATTAAAGGAAGAGGATATGTTACTCCGCAGGATGTTAAATCTATTGGACCGGATATTTTAAGACATCGAGTTATTGTAAGCTATGAAGCAGAGGCTGAAGAAAAAACTTCTGAAGATATAGTTAAAAGAGTCTTTGAAGAAGTAGAGGTGCCGTAAGTAGTCTATTGAAAAAGCAGAGAGTAGAAAGAGTGTAATTAGAAAAAATTATGTAGCGTGCAAAACATTATTTTATAAACAGATAGCGTAAGTTAACAAGATAAGCTCAAGAAGGAAGCAAAATGATTCCTAAAGAAGTACTTAAAAAAATTCGTCGGATTCAAATAAATACCTCTAGGATGGTTACTGATGTTTTTGCCGGCCAATATCAAAGTGTGTTTAAGGGGCAGGGAATGGAATTTGATGAAGTTCGACAGTATCAGCCAGGTGACGAGATTCGTTCGATAGATTGGAATGTAACTGCACGAATGGGCCATCCTTATGTAAAAAAGTTTACTGAAGAAAGAGAGTTAACAGTCATGATTCTTTTGGATATGTCCGGTTCTTCTTATTTTGGGACAGTAAATAACTTAAAAGCACAATTGGCCGCAGAGATTTCTTCAGTTTTAGCATTCTCAGCGATTAAGAATAATGACAAAGTAGGATTAATCGCGTTTACCGACAGAATTGAAAAATTTATTCCTTCGCGAAAAGGAGTTCAGCATGTTTTACGGGTTGTCCGGGAGGCTTTATACTTTAAACCGGAAGGTAAAGGAACAGACATCCCTAAGGCTATTGAATATTTAAACAGAGTTATTAAGCGGAAAGCTGTCGTATTTATTATTTCTGACTTTTATGCTCCTGATCTTAAGAAGTCTTTATCTGTCTCTAACAAACGTCATGATATCATAGCAATAACAATAACTGACCCTAAAGAAATAAATTTACCGAATATCGGAATAGTTAAGTTTGATGATTCCGAAGGCGGTAAAAGCTACTTTATTGATACTTCTAGCAAATCTGTTAGGAAAAAATTTAGTGATGATGCACTATTAAAGTTTAGCCAACGCAAAAAATTGCTTAGTTCTGTAAGCATTGATAGTATCGATGTGCGTACAGATTCTTCTTACACTAAAGAGCTGGTAATGTTTTTTAAGATGCGAGAAAGAAGGATGAGGTAATTGTGAAAATGAAAAAGAATATGGTTTCAAGAATATTTTTTATTGTTTCATTCATCCTATTAGGGCAATATTTTTGCTGGGCAGGAATCGATATTAATGAACAGCCAGTTGTTAGTGTAGAAATCAGTGGTGGAAAAAATATTTTTTATGTCGGAGATAAAATAAAATATCAGATATCCGTTCAAACTAAAAGCAACACAGAAATTCAATTGCCGGATATTCCCAAAAGCTTAGGAGACTTCAAAGTTGAAGATTCTGGATTAAAAAAGCGAGATTTTTTCGGGAAGAAAGATATCACCCAGTGGTATTTATTAGTAAATTACGAGATTGGTGAATTTGTAATTCCTTCGGTAGTAATAAAGTATAAAACAAAACAAGACAGTCAGTATCAGGAAATAGAAACAAATGAATTAGAGGTAGAAATACAAAGCTTGCTGGATAAAGATGAGAAAGTAGATAATATTTCCGACATCAAAGGCCCGGTTAGCTTACCGCTGGGTAGATGGGTTTATATTTTGTTATTGCTGGGGTTAGTGATTGTTGGTTTAGCTATTTGGAGGATTGTTTCTCGAAAGAAACAAATAGCATGCAAAGAAGTTGTTATGGCTAGACCAGCTCATTTAATAGCTTATGAAGAGTTAGAATTGTTAAAGCAAAAGGATTATATTAACAAAGGAAAAATTAAAGAATACTACGAAGAGCTTTCGTCAATTGCCAGATGCTATTTAGAGAATCGGTTTAGTTTTAAAGCTCCAGAGATGACCACGGAAGAATTTTTGTTTACGGCAGAAAATTCTGACAAACTATCAGGCGAACACAAAAAACTTTTGCGTGAGTTCTTAATCCATTGTGATTTGGTAAAATTTGCTAAATATGGCCCATCTGTCAATGAAATGGGTGCTAGCTTTGAGTCGGCGGTGAGATTAGTAGAGCAAACTAAAGAGAATAAACAATGATTTTCCGTAATCCATTTTTTTTATTATTAATTCCATTAGTAATTGTTTTGTTGCTTTACAACAATAAACGCAATAAATATCCTGGAATTCGTTTTTCTTCTACAAGGTTTTTTGAAAATATTCAGTTTTCTTTTAAAGTAAAATTAAGAAAAAATTTAATATTTTTAAGGGTTATTTCTTGTTGTTTGTTAGTGTTTGCTTTAAGCCGATTGCAAACTCCGATAGAAGACACAAAGGTTCAAAGTGAAGGAATAGACATTGTGCTGGCGATAGATTGTTCAACAAGCATGCTTGCTTGTGATTTTAAACTTAAAGGAAAGATAGCGGATAGGATAACAGTAGTTAAAAATGTGGTAGAGAATTTTATTGAAGAGAGAAGAAGTGATAGAATTGGGATAGTTGCGTTTGCCGGAAGAGCGTATACTATTTGTCCGTTAACTCTTGATTACAGCTGGCTTATAAAAAATCTTGAAAGAGTTGAATCCGGAATGATGGAAGATGATGGGACGGCAATTGGTTCGGGAATAGTTTGCAGCTTAAACCGTTTAGAAGACACACAAGCTAAAGGAAAGGCAGTTATCTTGCTTACCGACGGTGCCAATAATGCCGGAAAAATTTCTCCGATTACTGCTGCAGATGCGGCAGGGGCATTAGGAATTAAAGTCTATACTATTGGGGTAGGAACACAAGGACCGGTACCTTATCCAGTCAGAGATCGTTTCGGTAATAAAGGCTATCAACAGGTGGAAATAAAAATTGACGAAAAAATACTTAAGGAAATTGCGCAAATAACAGATGCTAAATATTATTTAGCTACGGATACTGAGTCTTTGCGAAAAATTTACCAGGAGATTGATAAGCTGGAAACTACTTCTGTAGAAGAGAAAGGGTATTCAGATTACCATGAGTTATTTTTTTATTTTTTATTTTCGGCGTTGTTTTTACTTTTCTTAGAATTTGTTTTAATGAATACGATTTTACGAGTTAATCCTTAATTAAGTATGGTTAAGGGTGTTTAGTGATTAAATAAGAAATATGAGATTTGCTAATGTTTATGCGGGTTATTTGTTTTGGCTTTTAGCGTTATTGATTTTTTTCTGCTTTTTATCTTTTCGAAACAGAAAAAAAATGCTAAATAAATTTGCCGAGAGTAATCTTTTAAATGATTTAAGTTTTTCGTTAGATAACAATAAAAGAAAAGTAAAATTAATTTTATTTAACCTTTCGGTGTTTTTTTGTTTATTTGCTTTAATGCGGCCGCAGTGGGGATTTCAGTGGGAAGAGGTTAAGCGTAAAGGTCTCGATATCCTAATAGCAGTAGACACTTCTAAGAGTATGTTGGCTGAAGATGTTAAGCCTAACAGATTGAATCGTTCAAAATTGGCAGTTAAAGATTTAATCAAGAAATTAAAAGGCGATAGAATCGGATTGATTGCTTTTGCCGGAAAAGCATTTTTACAGTGTCCCCTGACTCTTGATTACAGCGGATTTATGATTTCTTTGGATGGTCTCGGAGTAAATACTATCCCTAAAGGGGGAACTTCTGTTTCTAGCGCTATTTTTGAAGCGTTAAAAAGTTATGAAGGTGGACTAAACAAATATAAAATACTAATAATTATTACTGATGGGGAGGATCACAAAGGCAAAGTTATTAATGCTGCTAAACAAGCTAAAAAAGAGGGTGTAAAAATATTTTGCATCGGGATAGGCACAAAAGAAGGAGAGCTGATACCGGTTCCTGATAATCAGGGGAAAAATTTATTCTTAAGAGATAGACAGGGTAACTTTGTTAAGTCTCGGTTAGGAGAGACTGTATTGCAGGAAGTAGGATTAATCACCGGAGGCGGGTATGTTAAAGCTGCCGGGGCAGAATTCGGGCTAGATTTGATTTATGAAGAAAAGCTTTCAAAAATGGAGAAAAAAGATTTTGAAGGAAAAATGAGAAAGCGCTATGATGAACGGTTCCAAATACCGTTAGCTGTTGCTTTGTTAATTCTTCTGCTGGAGTCATTTATCTTTGAAAGAAAGAGAACACTATGAGATTGTATTGGCGTGTAATAACTATTGGTTTGTTTTGTTTAGTATTTACTTATCAATTTGCTTTTGCTGATTCGGTATCTGGGCTAGTGAATAAAGGAAATAGTTTTTATAACCAACAGAATTTTGCCGAAGCTTTAAAGCGTTACAACGAAGCACAAGAAATTGATCCTAATTCAGGTGTCGTTAACTTTGATCAAGGAGCAGCTTATTATAAACAGGGGGATTATCAACAAGCGGAAAGTTCCTTTACTAAAGCGTTAGTTTCCCAAGATAAGAAGTTAGAGGCCAAAGCAAATTATAATATTGGTAATAGTAAATATCAGCAAGCTCGCAGTAAAGAAAAAAATAATCTTCAGGAAGCTATTAATTTGCTCAGCGATTCATTAAACTATTATAAACGGGCGATAGAGCTTGAAGGAGAAGATAAAGATGCTAAAATTAATTACGAATTTACTAAAGAAAAAATAGAGATTCTTAAAGAACAGCTAAAACAACAGCAATCTTCTCAAAGTGACAAGACTAAAAAAAAGGAGAAAAAACAAGACAATAAAGAAAGTCAACAAAATCAACAACAAACTAACCAGCCAGAGGAAAGGGAAGATAGCCAAAGCCAAGATAAGCAGGAAGATCAATCTTCTGAACCTGACAAAGCAGAAGAAAAAAAAGAAGGAAAACAAGAAAAGGCGCCTCCGGAAAATGAAAAAAAAGAAGAAGATCAGCCCAAAGAGGGTAACTCGGAAAAAGAATCCATAGATAATAGAAAAATGAATGAAGAAGAGGCAAAACTATTGTTAGAGAATTATCGCCAAGAAGAGGAAACTCTAGATGTGCAGAAGCGGAAAAAAACTCAGAATTATCCTGATGTGCTAAAAGACTGGTGAGTTGTCAAAGCGAGTAAAGATTAAAAATAGAAATTCATGAAGAAAGCTAAAGTAATATTTTTATTGTCATTGGTTTTGCTATTTTCCGTAAACACTAACGCTGCGGATGTAAGTTTTAACGCATCAATAGATAAAAGTAAAATTTCCTTAGGTTCAAACATAAAGCTAAGTCTTACATTGCATAATGCACAAAATGTATCACATTTTAATCTTCCTGATATACAGGATTGCACTATACGTTATATAGGCCCGTCAACAATGATGTCCGTAGTTAATGGAGAAGTTACTAGTTCCACGACACATAATTATTCTCTTACCCCCCAAAAAATAGGAAATTTTGTTATTGGACCTTTTTCTGTTGATTATCAGGGTAATGCTTACCAATCAGATTCTTTAAATGTGGAGATAGTCAGCGGTCCGGTGACCGGAACTAATTCTAGTCAGACTTCAAATAATAGTTTAGATTTAGAAGAAAGAGCGCTTGTAAAAATTATTCCAGCAAAAGACAAAGTTTATTTAAAAGAAGTTATTCCGTTAGTTATAAAACTGTACACTCGGGGGATCCAGGCAACCGATATCCAATATCCTCAGTTTGAGCAAGATGGATTATTCGTGGGTGAATATGGACAGCCCCGACAGTATTCTGAGGTTTTAAACGGACTATCGTATAGGGTTGTTGAATTTAATACTAGGGTTTTTGGAACTAGATCCGGAGAATTTGCTATTGGGCCAGTTAATATCCAAATGTCTGTTGCAGTAAAAAAGAAACAGCAACGAAGAGGAAACTCAGCGTTTGATGATTTTTTTAGGGGAGGATTTAATGATTTTTTTCAAAGATATCAGACTTATCCGGTAATTATAAAATCTGGAAAAGCTAAGTTTTCTGTATTGCCGCTACCGGAAAATTCACCAAAAAGTTTTAAAGGAGCAGTTGGTAATTTTAGATTTAATGTAGATGCTAGCCCGACAAGCGTTAATGTTGGGGATCCAATTACCATGAAAATGGTTGTGTCTGGCCAAGGAAATTTTGATACAGTAGGTACTCCTTGGGTTGGACATCAAGAAGATTTTAAAGTTTACAAACCACAAGTAACTGTAGGCAACAATCAGAAAACGTTTGAACAAATATTTATGCCAAAGGATGATAAATCTAACCAGCTTCCTTTAGTAGAGTTTAGTTTTTTTAATCCTAATGATAAACAGTACAAAACAATATCCAAAGGTCCGATATCTATAGAAGTGAAACCATTAGAAAAAGGCGGAGAACTAAAGATATTAGAAAATTCAAATATTACTCAAAGACCGCTGGGTAAGGAAAAAATCGGCAGAGGAATAGTCTATATCAAGAATTATCCGGGAAAAATAATAAAACAGCGTATGTATCTATATAACAATAAATTATTTTTATTCAGCGGGTTACTACCGTTAATTATCTTAAGCATAACATTGATTTTTTATAGCCGAAGGGAAAAGATAAAATCAGATTATCGTTATGCTCGAAGGATAAATGCTTTTAAGAAGGCGAAAATAGGGCTTAAAAGAGTCGAGCAATACTTAAAACAAAATAAACAAAACGAGTTTTACAATGATGCGTTTAAGACTTTTCAAGAGTATCTCGGGGATAAGCTTCATTTACCTCCGGGAGAAATTGTGTTGGACAAAGTTAAGGAAATCTTAAAAAATAAAAATGTTAAAAAAGAAGTTTTGTTACAGATAGAAGAAACATTCAAGAAGTGTGATTTTGCGCGTTATGCTCCCTTGGATGTTGGAACCGGAGGGATGGAAAATACTTTTCGTCAGATAAAAATAATAATTAATTCTCTCCAAAAGCAAAAGATATGATTAGAAAAGCAAAAAACAGGAAGATAAAGATTATTTTTTTATGCTTAATTTTGACCAGTGTTGTGTTTAATGGGTTTGCTTTCGAGAAAAAAACATTGGATATAGCTTTTATTAAAGCAAATCTGCTTTACGAGCAGGGAGATTATAATGAAGCTATCTCAGCTTATAGAGGCATACTAGAAAAAGGCTTAGAAAGCGGGAATATTTATTACAACCTGGGTAATTGTTACTTTAAAAAAGATAATCTAGGAAAAACTATTTTAAATTATGCTCGCGCTAAGAGATTGATTCCCAGAGATAGAGATTTACAGGCAAATTATAAGTATGCTAAATCGTTAATAAAAAGAAGTGTTGTTGCTTCTTCTCAATCGTGGATAACAAAATTTGCCAATAGTTTTTTTAATCAGTTTACGATTGATGGGTTAACGGTGTTTTTATTTCTTATCTATATTTTATTGATTATTGTGTTGGGGCTGGGGTGTATAACGAAAATGTCTAGATTAAAATTATCGGGCCTGGTTACGATTTTAGGAATTGCTTTTCTGATTAGCATTGGTTTTCTTTCCCAGCGTATATTCTATTCGAATAAGAATGCGGTTATTATAGAAGAAACCGTAGAAGCTAAATTTGAACCATTTGCCAGCGCGGCGGTTTACTTTAATCTTTATGAAGGAATGGAGGTAGAAATAATTTCAACGGGTGATGGTTGGTTTAAAATAAAACGTGCTGACGATAAAGTTGGTTGGATTAAAAAAAGACAATTAGAAAGAATATAAAAAAAAACGGACAGAAGGGAACGGTAATTTCTTCTGTCCGTTTTTTATGTATTAATATCTGGAGTTTTGTCCGCCGCCGCTTCCGCCGCCAAAATTATCACTTCTTGGGCGCATCTTTTGAGCTTTGTTTACTCTCAATGCTCTTCCGTTCAAATCCTGGCCGTTTAAAGCATCTATTGCTTGCTGGGTTTGCTCTTCGGTTTCAAATTCTGCAAATCCAAAACCTTTAGATCTGCCAGTATATTTGTCTTTGATAATTTTTACTTCTTTTACGCTTACGCCTTTTTCTTCAATTATTTTTTTTAATTCTTCTTCACTGAGGCCGAATTCTAAGTTGCCGATATAGATTTTCTTTTCTTCTTCCATTACTTTTTTCTCCTTTTAAACAAGTTCACACAAAAAAATATCCTTTTCAATTTTAACGTTTACTAACGTTTTCTTTATTATCTATGTTTTTCCTCCTCTTTTTGCGTTGTGATAATACCGTTCCATTAAATGAATAACTTATAACTATATTATAATTTATATCATATTCAAATACTTTTTCAAGCAAAATATATCTTATGCTATAAAGAGAAATAATGTGCAAAAATTGTTTCAAATCAAGTTAATAGGAGTGTAAAGAAAATAATCCTTGACCAATGCAACGAAGATAGTATATATAGAATGCGGAAATATCAATGAAGTCTTATCTGTAAGAGAAGGGTACTGTAGCTAAGCATATTTGATAGAAGAGCATTGAGCTTGAGTGATTTAATTTGCAGGTTGCAGCAATGATATAGATAAGGAAGGTAACATGTTAAAAATAAAAAATGCTACAATTACTGCTGGGAGCAAAAAAATAGTTGATAATGTTACTTTTTCAGTAAAAGAAGGAGAGGTGTTATCTCTTTTTGGCCCTAACGGAAGCGGTAAATCGACATTAATAAAGGCAATTATTGGATTAGGAAGCTGTTCTCTAGACAAAGGAGAGGTAATCTTTAAGGGGAAAGAAATAAGTCATTTATCAATTACTGAGAGAGTAAAGAGAGGATTGGGAATAATGCATCAATACCCTCCGAAAATACGAGGAGTTAAGCTTATTCAAATTGCTCAGTTTTTGTGTTCAGACCAGCAAAAAATAAAGGTATTAGCGCAAAAGCTTGCGTTAGAAGATCATTTACAACGAGAGTTGAATGTTAATTTTTCGGGTGGAGAAATGAAACGGGCAGAGTTATTTCAGCTTATTCTTCAAGATGCTGACTTTCTTCTTCTTGACGAACCGGAATCCGGAGTAGATATTGAAAATATATCAATAATGGGAAAAGTGCTAGATGAATACTTAAAAAATTCCCATAAATCAGCTATAATAATTACGCACACCGGATACATCCTAGATTACGTTAATAGCGAAAAAGGGTGTGTAATGTTTGAAGGAAAACTTTGGTGTAAAGGCAAGCCAAAAGAAATATTTAACAGTGTCCGAGAATCAGGATACGAGAAATGTAAGGGGTGTCAATGGCAGCAGAAGGTATAGATAGACATATTGATTCTCAAGATAAAGAAAAAATAGCTTTTTCGGGAATGGATTTTCAAGAAAAAGAACGTTCGGCAACTTTCTTTCAAAAAGATGCCGAAGTGCTCCTGTCACGTAGCCTTTCCGGATCGGTAGATATTTTAGATATTAAAGAAGCGTTGGCCAATGATTCTGGAGCCCGAAAATATTTAGGTGAGTCTTTCCGATTGTTAGGCAAAGAATATCCGAAAAATATTGAGGGTGGATACTTTATTAGAATAAAAAAAGGAAAGACAGTAGAATTGCCGATACAGGCGTGCTTATTTCTTAAGGCGCAAGGATTTAAACAGAAAGTTCATAATCTGGTTATTGTTGAAGAAGGAGCAAAGGTGAATTTGATCACTGGTTGTTCTGCGTCTCGGGCAGCTAAAGAAGGATTTCATTTAGGAATTTCTGAATTTTATGTGGAAAAGGGAGCTTATTTGAATTTCACAATGATTCATAATTTTAGAGAGGATACTTCTGTTAAGCCGATGAGTGTTGCAGTAGTAAAAGAAAACGGAACTTTTGTTTCTAATTATGTTTGTCTTAAGCCAGTCAAGGAAGTAGTAATGTATCCTACAGCAATTATCTCCGGAAGAAATGGAAGAGTTAGTTTCAATTCTTTAATTCTTTCTTACCCGGATTCTGTTCAAGATATTGGTTCTCGAATTATTCTGAACGCCGAGGGAGGGCAAGGGGAAATTATTTCTCGTGCAGTAAGTGTGGGTGGAAAAATTATTGCCCGTGGTCACCTTAAGGCTGGAGAAAAGAATACAAAAGGACATTTGGAATGCAGAGGTTTGGTGTTATCGGAAAAAGGAGGAATTCATGCAATTCCGGAGCTAGAAACTGATTTGCAGGATGTTGATCTATCTCATGAGGCGGCTATTGGTAAGATTAATAAAGAAGAAATAGACTATTTGTGCTCTCGAGGAATGACTGCCTCTGAAGCACAGTCAACTATTGTCCGCGGATTCATGGATGTTAATATTTTAGCTCTTCCAGAAATAATTAAAAATGAGATTAAAAAACTGGAAGAAAAAATGCTTGAAGATGCTTTTTAAGAATAGGTAGAGATGTGTACTATTTCTTTTTCTGTTTTTTTAAAAAAGAAGCAATAAGTATGGGGATTTTAATTACTAACGTATCCCGCCTCTTAAAGTGGTGGGCCAATTCGACTAAACATTTTTCTTCGAAAAATGGTTAGTCTCATTAAGGAGGTTGATATGAAAGAGAAAGTGGAAAAAGCATTAGAAGAAATTAGACCGGCGCTACAAGCTGATGGTGGAAATGTGGAGTTGGTAGAAGTTACTGACGATGGAATTGTTAAAGTTAAATTAACTGGTGCCTGCGGAAGCTGTCCGATGAGTACCTATACGCTTAAAATGGGTATTGAGAAAAAAATAAAAGAATTAATACCGGAAATAAAAAGCGTAGAACAGGTTTAAATTCATAAAGAACACGGGTTTTTTTAAAAAAACGCAGCTTACGGATTTTTTTTTGTTTATTAAGAAATACTTGACGTCTGCTTATTGATGTGTTAATATTTTGCTCTTATGTTAGCAGTAGTAGAAATAGGTAAAAAACAATATTTAGTCAAGGAAGGAGACAGCATAGAGGTTGAGCGCTTGGATGCTGAAGGTGAAATCTCTTTCGACAAGGTGCTTTTGCTTGCTGATGGCGAACAGGTAAGTATCGGTACTCCTTATTTAGACAAAGTTACAGTTGAAGCTCAAGTCGAAGGGGAAAATAAAGCGAAAAAAATCATTGTTTATAAATTTAATCGTCGTAAAAAATACCGCAAAAAACAAGGGCATCGTCAAATCCACACCAAAATAAAGATTAAGCGAATTATTGCTGATTCTTCAAAAAAATCTTAGTCTTACTCTATCAATAGGTTATAATCTTTGTAAGTGTATTTTTTTAATTGGTTTCAATCTAAAAGGGCATTAAGTATTAACTTCCGCTGATAATTGAGTTTACTTACATAGTAAACTTGGTAGAATAAGGGAAAAGAAAAAGACTTTTTTTAAAAAGCAGATAAAAGTTTTGTAATAATTAATAATATATTTTGTGGTATTTATCAGATTAATCAAATAAATAGACAATGAAAAAAATAATAGTCAAGATTGGTAGCAGCATTATTGCCCCCAAAGGGAAAATTGACTCTTTGCTAGTTAATAAACTGGTTAAAGATGTTCTTAAAGCGGAAGACAAAAAAACTAAAGTTGTTTTAGTAAGTTCCGGAGCTATCGCCTGTGGACTGCACATATTAGGGCATAAGCGTAAACCGGCAGATGTTTGTTCTTTAATGGCAATTTCGTCAATTGGGCAGATTATTTTGATGGATGTATTTAACCGGGCATTCAAAAAATATAAACGGGCTTGTGCTCAGGTTTTGCTTACCTGGGATGATTTTGATAATCGTAAGCGTTTTATAAATATCCAAAAAACAATCGATAAGCTATTAACCATGAACGTTATTCCAGTTATTAACGAGAATGATGTGATATCATGTGAGGAAATTTGCTTTGGCGACAACGATCGTCTTTCGGCTTTAGTAGCTGGTTTGATTGAAGCTGACAAGTTGATTATTCTTTCCGATGTTCAAGGGTTACAGAAGGGCGAAGAGGTTATTCCGAGAGTAGAGCGTATTGGGGTGGAAATACTTTCTTTGGCAAGGAAAGAAGACAAAACTCATACTGCTGGGGGGATGATTGCTAAGTTGCAAGCGGTTAAGGTAGCTGTTTCTTCAGGTGTTGAAACGGTAATTGCTTGCGGAAAGGAAAAAGAAGTGGTGTCGCGCCTTATCAATAGGGAATCTTTGGGCACTTTATTTGTTGCCGATAAAAAAAAGCATAAAGCTAGGAAAAGATGGATAGCGTTTAGCAAAAAACCAAAAGGTGTTATCTTTATTGATGCCGGAGCTAAAGAAGCAATTATTAATAATGGAAAAAGTTTATTAGGTGTAGGAATAGTAAAAGTGGAAGGATTTTTTAAAAAACGAGATGCTGTTATTATCTTAGATGAACAAGGCCTGATGGTTGGGAGTGGGTTAATTAATTATTCTTGTGAAGATTTAACAGACATTAAAAGTAAAAAATTTGTTAAGGAAGTTATCCATCGAAACGATTTTGTCCGGTCAAATTAATTAAAAAATTATGAGTGATTATGTAAATAAAATAATAAACCAAGCTAAACAGTCAAGCTATTTACTGGCTCAGCTAACTACACGTCAGAAGAATAACGCTTTAAAGAATATGTCTAAAGCAATTATGGACAATAGAGAGTTTATTATAAAGGAAAATGAAAAGGATATCAAAAAGGCTGTAAAAAATAATTTAAAAGCCAATCTTATTGATCGTTTGAAGTTAACGGATAAAAGATTAAAAGAAATGAGTGTTTCGCTAAAAGAAGTATCATTTCTGCCGGATCCGGTAGGCAAAGTAATCTCTGATTATCAAAAATCTAACGGGATAAGAATAAAAAAAGTTAGAGTTCCGTTGGGAGTAGTATTAATTGTTTATGAGGCTCGCCCGAATGTAACGGCTGATTGTGCGGGGCTGTTGTTCAAAACTTCTAATGTCGGTATTCTAAGAGGCGGGAGAAATGCTGTTTGCTCTAACAAGGCAATAGGCTTAGTGCTAAAAAAAGCTTTAAAGCTAAGTGGAATTAATTTTCCGGTGTTTTTTGTAGTGGAAAAAACGGATAGGAAAATTATCCATGAATTGCTCAAAGCAGACGAGTATATTGATTTAGTTATTCCCAGAGGAGGAGAGTCATTAATCCGTACAGTGGTAGAAAATTCCCGAATTCCGGTTATAAAACACTATAAAGGCGTTTGTCATATTTTTGTAGATAAAAGTGCAAATATTCGTAAAGCTTTAAAGATATGTATTAATGCTAAAACTCAAAGGCCTTCAGTTTGTAATGCTGCAGAGACTATTTTAGTCCATAAAGAGATAGCAAGAGAATTCATTCCAGCGCTAATGAAAGAATTTGATTCAAGTGGAGTTATTGTTCGTGCCTGCAACCAGGCAAGAAAGATTATCCCTCAGGCAGAAAAAGCCACCGAAGAAGATTGGTTTGCTGAATATCTGGATTTAATTGTTGCGATTAAGATAGTTAGCAATATAAAGGCAGCTGTAAAACATATTAATACATATGGTTCTCATCATACTGATACAATTATTACAGAAAATAAAGATAATGCTAAGACGTTCACAAGAGAAATAGATTCGGCTTGTTGCTTTGTGAATATTTCTACTCGTTTCAGTGATGGGTTTCAGTTTGGTTTAGGAGCAGAAATAGGTATTTCCACGGATAAACTACATGCTCGGGGTCCGATGGGTTTAGAAGAGCTAACTACTTACAAATGGGTAGCAACCGGAAATGGACAAGTTAGGGATTAGTCAATTGCAACTAAGTAAGAAAAGTAATAAATGAAATTAGGGCTGCTCGGAGGAGCATTTAATCCGCCGCATATCGGTCATCTCATTTTAGGAGAAGAAGCTTTAGGGTCTTTCGGTCTGGATAAAATATTTTTTATTCCTACCAACATATCTCCTCATAAAACAAACGGTATCACTGAAGCTAAGCATCGGTTTAATATGGTTAATTTAGCCATCGCTGGGAACGATAAATTTGAAGCCCTAGATCTCGAAATTAAAAGAGGTGGGATTTCTTACACCATTAATACAGTTAATCAGCTTAAGAAAGATTATCCTCATGATGAGCTATATCTTATTGTTGGCTCGGATTTGTCTGGGTCATTTTCTACTTGGAAAGAGTTTGACGAATTAAAAAAAATAACTAAAATAATTGTTGCTCAAAGAGAAAATTATGCTTCAGAAACAGAGAAGGATTGGCTAAAAGCAAAAATAACGCAAATTAATATTTCTTCTTCACGAATTAGGCAGACAATTAAAGAAGGGCGCTCGGTAAGGTATTTTTTGAACGATAACATCATTGATTATATAAGTAAGCATAAAATTTATTTAGATTGAAGTCGCTATAAATTAAGCTTATTATTCAAAAGAAGGGGGATTAAATGATCAAGTTTGGCACTGACGGATGGAGAGCAGTTATTGCTCGTGACTTTACTTTTGAGAATGTGGCTATTGTTGCTCAATCAATAGCTGACTATCTGAAAAAAAGAAAAAAGAAAAATAAAGTAGTGGTTGGCTATGATTGTCGTTTTTTATCTAAAGAATTCGCTAAAGAGGTATCTTTAGTGCTTACTGCTAATAATATTAAAGTTACTTTATCAGATAAAGCAGTGCCTACTCCTACTATTAGTTATCATTGTCATTATCGAAGATATGAGCTGGGAGTGATGATTACTGCGTCGCATAATCCGGCAGTGTTTAACGGTTTAAAAATTAAAACTCCTCAGGGTGGTTCAGCTGATAAATCGCTTACTAATGAGGTAGAAAGTTATCTTGGTAAAAGCAAAGTTAAAAAAATAGACTTTGTAACGGCAAAAAATAAAAATTTATTAAAAGTGGATGATTTAACCGGCATCCAAATTGATTTTTTAAAGGACTTTATAGACTTAAGAAAGATAGGAAAGCTAAAACTGAAAGTTTTGGTGGACCTGATGTATGGGTCCGGAGGTAATTTTGCTGAGAAGATATTGGGTAAATCAAAAGTAAAAATAGAATATTTGCATGACCAGTTTAATCCTTCTTTTGGTGGTATCCATCCTGAGCCGGTAGAGAGCAATTTAAAGGAAATAATCAGCAGAATGAAAAAGGGAGGATACGATCTAGGGCTGGTATTAGACGGAGATGCTGACAGAATTGCGATGATTGACGGTAAAGGAAATTATATAAATGCGCAGATTATTTTGCCGCTTTTGGCGACACACATGATTAAAAACCGTAAGGAGAAAGGGGGCATTGGAAAAACTGTTGTTGGAAGTAATGTAATTGATAATGTGGCTCTTTCTTTAGGTGTGGCGTGTTATGAAACCCCAATCGGGTTTAAATATCTATCTAGCTTATTTGCAGATAATCTTATTTGTATTGGAGGCGAGGAAGCCGGAGGTATCGGATTTCAAGGATATATACCGGAAAGGGACGGATCTGTTTCTTTTCTTTTAATGCTAGAAATGATGGCCTCGGAGGGGAAGAGTTTCAACACTCTGCTAGATGAATTCTATAAACAATACGGAAAATATCACTATACTCGTACTTCAATGCCGGTAAAAAGTTTGAAGAAAAGCCTTGCCGACATTAAGATACCAAAAGCCCTCTGTGGGAAGAAAATCAAAAGAGTCAATACTCTTGACGGAGTTAAATTGATCACTGAAGACAGTTGGCTGATGCTTAGAAAATCTGGGACAGAACCAATTGTTAGAGTTTATGCAGAAAGTAAAAGCAAAAAAGAAGGTGAGAAGCTTGTTGCTTTAGGCGAAAAAATGATTCATGCTTTATAAGATAATTACATTTTGCTTTGTCGTGTTGTGGAGTTATTTTTTAAAGTAAATCTATAAAGGAAAAAGTATTTTTGCAGGAAACTTTTTTATTTTAATCTCTAAATTGTGTAGCTATATTGCGATAATTTATTTGAAAGGTTTTCATTGACAAAGGTACTGATGTAAGGGATAATTGCGCAACCTATGAAGGTAAAATATAAAGGAGGAACTAGATAAAATGGAACAAGCGTCTACAGAATTGGCAAAGGCCTATTATGATTCAATTAAGGAATTGAAAGAAGGGGAAGTTGTAAAGGGTAAAATAGTCAGAGTCAGCCCTACTGAAGTTATTATCGATGTCGGATATAAATCAGAGGGAATAATCTTGCGGGAAGAATTTAAAGGTGTGGATATCGAGAGTCTAGCAGAAATCGATGTTTACATAGATAATGTTGAAGATGAAGATGGGAGAATCATTCTTTCGTTTCGTAAAGCTCAGGAGGCAAGAGGCTGGCTAACTTTATCCAGTAGCTATAAAGAAGGTGATTTAGCCGAAGGTAATGTGAAACGCAAGGTTAAAGGTGGCTATATTGTGAGTGTTTTTGGTGTAGAAGGTTTTTTGCCTCAGAGTCTTTCTTCTTTTAGAAATTTGGAAGAAGAAGATGTAATTGGGCAGATATTTAAATTTCAAATTATTAAAATGAATAAAGCCAAGGGCAGTTTTATTATTTCTCGTAAAGATGCTGTTCGGATGGAAAGAGAAACCTCTCGGAAGCAGATTTGGGAAACTATCAAAGCCGGTGAAATAATGAAAGGCCGGGTAAAAAGTATTACTAATTTCGGTGCTTTCATTGATTTAGGAGGAGTAGACGGATTGCTTCATATTGCCGACATGAGTTGGAAGAAAATTACTCATCCTTCAGAAATAGTTGCAGTGAATGGTGATATTAAAGTGGTAATTCTAGGGTTTGATAAAGAAAAAGGAAAAATTTCTCTAGGTTTAAAGCAAACTACTGCTGACCCGTGGAATGAAATTGGCAAGAAGTTTCCTCAAGATTCTTTAGTTAAGGGGAAAATTACTAATATTCAAAATTATGGAATATTTGTAGAACTAGAGAATGGGATTGAAGGGCTAGTGCATATTAGTGAAATTTCCTGGACTAAACGTTTTGTTAGCTTGCAGGAATCTTTTGCGATTGGAGATGCTTTAGAAGTAAAAGTTATGAGTGTAGATGTAGGCGAGCGGAAAATATCCTTAAGTGTAAAGCGGTTAGAAAAAGATCCTTGGGAAGATGTAGCTAATTTAGTAACTATTGATGGCGAGACCCAGGGAAGAGTGTGTAGCTATGGAGATGGATGCGGCTACGTAGAATTAGAAAATGGCCTAGAAGGTATAGTCTATAATGAGGATATTTCTTGGACTAAAAGAATTGCTCGGGCTGGAGAAATTTTAAAAAGAGGACATAACTATACTTGGAAAATTTTAGGTGTAGACCGAAGTAATCGTAAAATTATTTTAGGCTTAAAGCAAGCAGAGAAAGATCCGTGGCCGGAGATAATGGAAAAATTTCCTATTGGCCATGTGACCGAAGGAAAAATTGTTAAAATTACTAATTTTGGCGTTTTTGTAGAGATAGGCGAAGATTTAGAAGGCTTAGTATTCTCCGGTGAAATTGACGAAGAACAATTGAAGACAATCAAGCCTGGGGATGTTTTGAAGGTAAAGATTATAAAGGTTGATCCTGGTTCAGCAAAAATAGGGCTTTCAGCTAAGCCAGAAGATCTGCAATAAAACTTTTCGGAGTTTAAAACCCGCGGTTTCTTTCGCATTACTTCTTTAAGAAGTACGATTTAGTGCTATAGTTACAGTAGAGATAGTGTTAGTTATTTTAACAGGGAGGCTTTGAATCTATGAAGGAGTTATCCCAACAGGTTGCGGAATTCAAAAGAAACACGATTGATTTAATTAGCGAACAAGAATTAACTGTTAAGCTGAAAGAGTCAGTTAGCAATAATAAACCGCTTAAGATAAAAATTGGCTTTGATCCTACCTCTTGTGATATTCATCTAGGGCATACTGTACTTTTAAAAAAATTGCGTATTTTACAGGACTTCGGGCATGAAGTCTATTTTATTGTGGGAGACTTTACAGCTAAGATCGGAGATCCTTCAGGCAGAATCGCTACTCGTCCGATATTAACCGATAAACAAATTAAAACTAATGCTTCCACGTATACCAAGCAGGCGTTTAAAATCTTAGATAAGCGCAAAACAACAGTTATTTATAATAGCATTTGGTATAAAAAGATGGATCTAACCGGATTTTTGTCAATACTTTCTTCTTACACTATAGCGCGGATATTGGAAAGAGATGATTTTTCCCAGAGGATAAAAAATAATCGCCCCCTAACTCTTTTAGAGGTGATTTACCCTTTAATACAAGGATATGATTCTTATAAGTTAGAGGCGGATGTTGAATTTGGAGGAACTGACCAAAAATTTAATTTAATTGTCGGGCGGCATCTTCAACAAACTTTTGGCCAAAAATCACAAGTAGTTATCACTATGCCGATTATAGCTGGTTTAGACGGAAAAAATAAAATGTCAAAGTCGCTTAATAATTATATCGGCATAACCGAAAGCCCAAAGCAGATGTTTGGAAAATTAATGAGCATTCCCGATGATTTAATGTGGGAGTATTTCCGGCTTCTTACTGATTGTGATTTTGAGAGCCTTAAAAAAGAACATCCGAAAACTGCTAAATCAATTTTAGCTACACAAATAACTGCCGGATACCATTCATTGAAATTGGCTAAAAAGGAAGAAAGTGAATTTGAAAGAGTATTTTCTAAAAAACAAATACCCGAAGAAATCCCCACGCAGAAAGTTGAAAGCGATAGAGTGGATTTAATTACGGTGTTATATAAAGCAAAAATATTTACCTCCAAAAACGAGATTAGGCGTCTTTTATCCCAAGGTGGGATTTCTTCTGTCAGCCCAAGTAATCATCTATCAATTAATACCATTAAAGATTCTGCTTTAATTATTCCACCGGAAGGAGTAATTCTCAAGATTGGCAAAAAACGATTTTTGAAAATAATCAAGTAAGAGAGCAATTGGTGCGAATTGCTCTCTTATGTGCTACACAAAAATATTGACAATTGAGTAAAAGTTTGTATACTTACATGTTCTCTGCGTAGAGAGCATGTTTTTTTAAATATATTTAAAGACAAGATAAAGGCGTCTTTTCTTTTGTGAGAAAGGCGTTTTTTTTATTTTGGTTTATTAATAAGTACAATCAAAATTATGGAGATAAATGCAATGAACAGAATCTTAATGTTTCTCTTGATATTGTTGGGTTTATTTTTTACTAGTGGGTGTGCTTCTGGACACTATTACACAAGCGAGCAAAGCCTACAGGTAGCCAGTGCTTTTCGTTTTCCAGATTTACCAGTACCTAAAGGGTTTAAATTTATTCCGAACAGTTCTTTTATATATGAATCGTCGGAGATAAGAGTGGGGAAGATGAAATATCAAGGTGCAGCTTGGCCAGATAGTATTGTCCGGTTTTATAAAGAATATATGACAAGTAATAATTGGCGGATACTTAATATTATCGAAGGTGAAGAAACATTATTAAGTTTTAATAATGATCAGGAAATATGTATTATTAAGTTTGAATGTTCTTATGGAAGAGGATCATTAGTTATTTCTGTTTCTCCTCTGTTTCAGAATAATTTAGGGGAGGCAAAGTTTACTTACAATAGAAAAAACAATAATTATACTCGTCAAGATTAACATTTCTAATTTATTTCTGTGGTGGACAATCAACAAAAAAGCAAGCAAAAAGAGTGCTTAATAAGCATAAGGTAAGCAATATATTCAAATGAGTTAAGAAATAAGGCGGTTGTTAAATATCTTGCATTTTATTTATCGATTGCTATAATAAGCATCACAAATGTAAGGTAAAAATATTTAGCTTGAAGGTAAAAAGGGAGGTTAATTGTGGCGATAAAAGTAGGAATTAATGGATTTGGAAGGATTGGACGGTTAGTTCTCAGAGCAGCACTAGAAAAAAATGAGCCGGGAATAGATTTTGTTGCTGTTAACGATCTTACTGATGCGAAAACATTAGCATATCTTTTAAAATATGATTCTAATTTTGGTATTCTTTCTGATGATGTAAAGGCAGATGGTGATTCGATTGTTGTCGGTGAAAAGAGAATTAAAGTTTTATCTGAAAGAGATCCTGCTAACATTCCTTGGGGTGAGTTAGGTGTTGATGTGGTAGTTGAATCAACAGGATTTTTTCGTGATGCGGCAACAGCTGGAAAGCACTTATCTGCTGGAGCAAAAAAAGTTATTATATCGGCTCCGGCTAAAGGTGATATTGCTACTTTTGTTTTGGGAGTTAACGAAGAAAAATATTCTGCTTCAGAAGATAACATTATCTCCAATGCTTCTTGTACTACTAATTGTATTGCTCCGGTAATTAAAGTTCTTCAGGATTCCTTAGGAGTGGTCAAAGGGTTGATGACGACTATTCATTCTTATACTAATGATCAAAAAGTACTAGATTATCCTCACTCTGATTTACGTAGAGCAAGAGCTGCAGCAGTTTCAATGATTCCGACAACTACTGGAGCTGCTAAGGCGGTAGGCTTGGTTATTCCCGAGCTAAAAGGCAAACTAGACGGATTAGCAATCAGGGTTCCTACACCTACAGTTTCTCTTGTTGATGTGGTTATTCAGGTTAAAAAAGAAACTACCAAGGATGAAGTTAACAAAATTTTAAAAGATGCTGCTTGCGGTCGCCTAAAAGGTATCTTAGGAGTAAGTTTCGAGCCGTTAGTCTCAGTAGATTTTAAGAAGAATCCTCTTTCTTCAATAGTAGATGGAGAACAAACATTTGTTTTCGGTGATATGGTAAAAATACTTTCTTGGTATGATAATGAATGGGGTTATTCTTGCCGGGTGATTGATTTAATTAAGTATATCAATAAATAATCGGTTAAGTCAATTTTTAGGATTAAGCAATGAATAAGAAGTCTATATCTGATGTTGATGTTAAAGGAAAGCGAGTGCTAATGCGTGCAGACTTTAATGTGCCTTTGGATAAAGACTTAAATATTACTGATGACAATCGGATTACTGCTGCGCTTTCCACTATAAAGTATATTATTGAAAATGGTGGTAAGCTAATTCTAATGAGCCATTTAGGACGTCCAAAGGGTGAAAAAAAAGCAGAGCTCAGTTTAAAACCAGTTGCTCTGCGTCTTGAGCAATTATTAAAAAAGCCAGTTAAGATTCTTGATGATTGCATTGGCGAAGAAGTCAAGCGGCAAGTATTATCTATGTCTGAAGGTGATGTAGTGTTGCTGGAAAATTTACGATTCCACAAAGCAGAAACTAAGAATGATTCTGAATTTGCCAGGCAGCTAGCAGAGTTAGGGGATATATTTGTTAATGATGCGTTTGGAACTTGTCATCGAGCACATGCTTCCACAGAAGGTGTTACGCATCATCTAGAAGCGGTGTCTGGTTTTCTAGTCCAAAAAGAAATAGAGTACTTTCAAAGGGTTCTTACCCAGAGCCAAAAACCTTTTGTATTTATTCTCGGGGGAGCTAAAGTCGTTGACAAGATTCCGGTTATCGAAAATATGCTAAAAAAAGCTGATTGCCTGTTGATCGGAGGAGCCATGGCTTATACCTTTATGAAAGCAAAAGGAATAGACATTGGTTCTTCTCGCTTGGAACAGGAAAGTTTAGAGATTGTTAATAGAATTTTATTAAAAGCAAAAGAGGAAAAAGTAGATATTTTACTTCCGATTGACAATGTGATTACTGATAATATCGAAACAGCGGAGAATGTAAAAACTACTGATTCGGAGTCAATACCTAGTATGTGGATAGGGGTAGATATTGGGCCGAAAACAATAGAGCTTTTTTCAGGAATAATCAAGGAAGCTAAAACAATAGTTTGGAACGGGCCTTTAGGAATATTTGAAAATGATAAATTTGCTCAAGGAACAAAAAGTATAGCGCGTAGCGTTGCCGAGTCTGAAGGGGTGTCAGTAATCGGCGGCGGGGATACAGCTTGTGCGGTAGCAAAGTTTTCGTTGGGCGAGAAAATGTCGCATATTTCTACCGGTGGCGGTGCATCTTTAGAGTATTTAGAGGGTAAAATTTTACCGGGAATTGCCGCCTTAGCAGACAAACAATAAAGGAGATAAAAATGCGCAAACCATTTATTGCTGGCAATTGGAAAATGAAGAAAATAAGCAAAGAAGGTGTTGAATTGGTTAATGGATTAAAGAGAGAGTTAGCCGATTTAAGCGGTGTAGATATTGTTGTTTGCCCACCATACACATTGCTTTCTGATATATCTGATGTTTTGGTAGATTCCAACGTTGAGTTGGGTGCCCAGGATGTTTCTTGGCAGAAAGAGGGTGCGTTTACTGGAGAGATATCTGTTAGGATGTTAAAAGATGCTGGATGTCGTTATGTTATTGTTGGTCATTCAGAACGGAGAAAGTATTTTTCTGAGAATGAGGACATTGTAAATAAAAAAATAAAAACTGTTGAGGCTGAAGAACTAACGCCGATTTTTTGTTTGGGTGAGACGCTAGAAGAACGGGAAAACAATGAAACTATTAATATTATTAAAGGGCAGCTTGAAGGCGGATTATCTGGACTTGACCAAGAAAGTGTTTCGAAAATAATTATTGCTTATGAACCGGTATGGGCTATTGGAACTGGCAAAACTGCTACTCCTGAGCAGGCGCAGGAAGTGCATCAATTTATTCGTAATTGGATTAAAAGTAATTATTCAGAGGCGGTTAGCGAGGGCTTGAGAATTATTTATGGCGGAAGTGTAAAGCCGGCAAATACTAAAGAATTAATGCAAAAGACAGATATTGATGGCGCCTTAGTCGGGGGAGCTGCATTAGAAATTGATTCATTCGCTCAAATTGTAAAAGAGTCTCGGTAAATAAATAAAAGTTATTAAGAAATATTAAAAAAGTCAGGTTAACATGTACAATTTAGTTTTAGCGTTTCATATAGGGGTTGCTTTTGGGTTGGTGGCTATGATTCTTGTGCAACGAGGTAGAAGTGGAGGATTGGTGGAAGCACTAGGAGGAGTAGAGTCAATATTTGGAACTAAAACTAGTTCGTTTTTTGTAAAAGTAACTGTAGTTTTGGCAGTACTTTTCTTTGTAACCTCTATTTCCTTAGCCTACCTTTCTAAGCAAAAAGGAAAATCATTAATGGACAAATATACTGATATTTCCGCTGATGATGTCCAGACTTCTTCTCAGGCGCCTGTTTCTTCTCAGGATGAACAAAAATAAACCATTCTTATCTTTTTTTTTATCTATTTTGATATTTCTTCCTTTTTCCGTAAAGGTAAATGCGCAAGAATTATTTCAAAAACTTCATCAAGAATATAGCTTGGAATGTGGTTCTCCCGGAGGAGAATTAATTACTGCGGTTACTTCCGGACCTAAATCATTTAATCCGATAGTTGCCCAGGAAACTTCTACTACCCAAGTAACCAGATATATCTTTGAAGGGCTAACGCGTACTGACCCAGTTACTTTAGAAGTATTACCTGGGTTAGCTTCTAACTGGGAAACTACCGACGGAAAAGAGTGGATTTTTCATTTACGCGATGATGTTTATTGGAATGACGGAGTAAAGTTTACCAGTAAAGATGTAGAGTTTACGTTCAATAATCTAGTTTACAATCCGGACATTCCCAGTGGTTCTCGGGATATATTTACTATAGAAGGAAAGAAAATATTGGTTGAGGCAGTTGATGAATGTACTGTACGTTTTCTACTTCCCTTTACTTTTTCTCCCTTTCTGCGGTCGCTTTCACAAGATATTTTGCCTGAGCACAAGTATGCTTCTTCGGCGGTTTCCGGTAAATTTTCTTTTACCTTAGGGTTAGATACGAAATCCAAAGATATTGTAGGTACAGGGCCGTTTAAGCTTAAAAAATATCTTCCCGGTGAAAATGTAATCTTAGAAAAAAATAATTTATATTACAAAAAAGATTCTTGTGGGCAACAATTACCGTATTTGGAAAAAATAATATTTATTATTTTACCTAGCCAGGATACGGCGTTATTGAAGTTTATGGAAAAGGAAATCGATTACTATTCTTTACGACCGCAGGATTTAAGTATTTTGGGCCCAATACAAGAAAGCAATGATTTTTCTATTTATAATGCTGGTCCGTCATTTGGGTCAAATTTTCTGGTTTTTAACCAGAATCCGGGAAAAAATGGAAAGACAAATAAACCTTTTGTTAAGCCGTATAAATTGAACTGGTTTAAGGATAAGCGATTTCGAAAGGCAATTTCTTTTGCGCTTAACCGGCAAAAAATTATTGATATTATCATGAGTGGCTTAGGAGTAGTTCAGCACTCACCATTGTCGACAGCAAATGTTCAATATTATGATGAACATGTAATGAAATATCCTTATTCTCCGCAAAAAGCGAAAAAAATTTTAGCAAGCATGAATTTCTCTGATAAAGATAAGGATGGGTTTTTAGAAGATAAGACAGGAAACAAGCTAGAAATTGTTTTTTTTACGGTTGCCAGCGATATGCAAAGAATTCAAGTTGCTGCTTTGATTAAGAAAGACTTAGAAACAATTGGAATAAAAGTGCATTTTCTACCGTTGGATTTTAATAATTTGGTTAATAAGTTAACAGCGACTTTTGATTGGGAGCTAATTCTCATCGGGCTTACCGGAGGAATTGAACCTTATTTTGGTAAAAATGTTTGGTCATATAAAGGAAATCTACACTTTTGGAACACTTCCGGAAAACCACAAGCTGATTATGAACGACAAATTGAAAATATTTTTAATCTTTCTGCTCGAACAGTTGATGAATCTGAAAGAAAAAAGCTTTTTTCTCAATGGCAGAAGATAGCTTCTGAGCAGCTTCCGCTTATTTATACAGTTATTCCTTACTCTATTTACGCGGTCAGCAATAAATTTGGCAATTTATATCCTACTCCTTATGGTGGTGCATTTTCGGAAATAGAATATATCTATGTTAAGGAGAAATAAATTCTTTGAATTTTGTTTGCTTTTTAAACAGAAAATAGGAAGATAGGGTAGTTAAGCAGGACAATTTTAGCGTTGTATTTTCTAGAGTACAGTATATATTTCATAAAATACCTTGACAGGGTGAGCTATTTATGTTATTTTTAATTAAATCGTTCTCCATTGAAGAATCCTTTCTTGGGTATTCCCCGTATGAAGCTTCAAAATAATATCTTTAATAAATAGCTGTAAATATTATAACTAAACAGTATTTAGCAAATAACGTTAAATTAGATAAAAAGCAGAATTTAAAAAAATATAATCATTCAAGCATTTAAGATGAAGGCCGTACTGCCCACTTTCCCCTTGGATCTATAATGATGTTGTTAGAAAAAAATTAGCAAAAAATAACTCTAAAGCTTTCCAGTATTTTTATGTCGCGAGAAACACTATATCTTATTGATGGAACTTCTTTATGCTACCGTTCTTTCTTTGCAATTAAACTTTCTACGAAAGAAGGAGTGCCTACGGGTGCGGTTTATGGAGTACATCAGACGTTGAACAAAATCATTTCCAAATATAAGGTTACTTATATGGGAGTTTGCTTTGATGTTTCCCGAAAGACGTTCCGTCAGGAAAAGTTCAAGGAGTACAAAATACAACGCCCACCGCTTCCCGAAGGATTAAAAATGCAGTTTTCCCCGGTTAAACAAATAATTGAAGCATTGGGAGTAAAAAATATAGAGAAAAGAAATTTTGAAGCTGATGATGTTATTGCTTCTTTATGCCAAAAAGCAGTAGCTGACGGATTAAAAGTAGTTATTGTCACCTCCGATAAAGATCTCTACCAATTAATAGACAATGAGCAGGTCATGGTTTATAACTACGTTAAAGATAAAATGGTTAATAGAGATAATTTTATCAGTGAATGGGGATTTCCTCCGGAGTTTATGGTAGATTATCTTTCTTTAGCCGGTGACGCAACAGATAATGTTCCGGGAGCTAAAGGGATTGGCAAAGTGGGGGCAGCTAAACTTGTAAAAGAATTTGGAACATTAGACAATATCTTCGATAATCTAGACAAGATTCCTTCTCGGACGAAAGAGATGCTGAACAATGATAAGGAAAATATATTGCTGAGCAAAGAATTAGTTACATTATGCTGTTGTGATTTAGATGTAAGCTGGAAGGATTTAAAAATTAAAGAACAAAACAATCAAGAGCTTTACAAGATGTTTAAAGAGCTAGAGTTTAAAAATCTTCTCAAAAGTGTTCCTGCACCGCAATTAAATTTGGATATTAAAGTTGTAAATGGCGCCTCAGGCAGCGCTCTTAAAAAAGTAGCTAATGATTGTCTATCCTTTACTATTCGGGGGGAAGAGATATTTATTTTTGATCATCAAAAAGAAATTATGTATAAAGATAGCATTAATAATGCAAAAACAATACTAGAGGATGGAAAAATAAAAAAAATATCTTACAGTGTAAAAGAGCAAATTTTATGCTCGGATTCTGTAAATTTTCAAGGTATTTTTTTTGACGTAAAGATTGCCTCTTATCTGTTAGATTCTTCTTTATCCGACTACAGTCTTTCTTCTTTGGTTTCCCATTTTTTGGATCGTCATACTGTTGATATCCCTGCGCATTATGAGGCCTATTTTATATATGAGCTGTACTGCCATTTATCCTCGGAATTAAAGAAAGAAGGTTTGTGGGAGTTATTTGAAAAAGTAGAAATGCCGCTTCTTAGTGTATTGGCCCAAATGCAGAAAGATGGGGTAAAAATTAATATTAATATTTTAAATGAGTTATTTGCGGAAGTAGATAAAAGAATAAGTTCGGTAAAGAATGATGTTATCAAGCAGGCTGGCGAAAATTTTAATTTAAACTCTCCCAAGCAGTTAAGCATTATTTTGTTTGAGAAATTAAAAATAAAACCTATCAAGAAAACAAAGACCGGTTATTCAACTAACGAAGAAGTCTTGGAAAAGCTATCTCTGGAATATCCGATTGCTGAATCTGTTCTAGAGTATCGGTATCTAAATAAGATTAAAACAACCTATCTTTCTCCGTTGATTGAAGAAGTTAAAAAACATAACGGTTACTTGCACACTCATTTTCATCAAACTATAGCTCAGACAGGAAGACTTTCCAGTTCGTCTCCTAATTTGCAAAATATTCCGGTAAAGGGAGAGCTTTCTTCCCGCTTGCGGGAAGCTTTTGTTCCTTCCTCTGTGGGCGGATGTTTTTTAGCTGGTGACTATTCTCAAATCGAGCTAAGAATACTTGCCCATTTGTCTAAAGACGAAAAGCTTATTGACGCTTTTAATCAAAAGCGGGATATCCATAGTTTCACGGCAAGCTTGTTATTCGGAGCAAAGGAAGAAGAAATTACCAATTCTCAGCGTAACACGGCAAAACGGGTTAATTTTGGGATAGTTTATGGGATGGGAGCATATGGTCTTTCCCGGGAATTGAAGATCCCAGTCCAACAATCACAGAGTTTTATTGATGATTATTTCAAGCGTTATCCGGGGATTAAGGATTATGTATCTCTGATGAAAGAGCAAGCAGAGAGCAAAGGGTATGTAGAGACAATCTTGGGAAGGAGAAGAATTCTGCCGGATATCAAAAATGTTAATCTTCAGCTTAGAGAGTTTGCTTATCGGCAAGCAGTGAACGCTCCAATCCAAGGTTCTTCAGCTGATATTATTAAGATAGCAATGGTAAAAATAGCGGACAAGATTAAAGAAAGAGCCTTGAAAACAAAATTAATAATTCAAATACATGATGAACTAGTCTTTGATGTTTATCCCGATGAGCTAGCAGAGGTATCTGAGTTTGTTAAACAGTATATGGAAAATGCGATTAAACTAATTGTTCCGGTGGAGGTTAATCTAAAAACCGGGAAAAATTGGTCGCAAATGGTTTTATTTGAACAATAAAATTAAAAGACTCATCTGATAATAGTTAGTAAATAGTAAAAGCTAAATTAATGAATGTAGTATTTTGTTCTTCAGAGATTTCTCCTTTTGCCAAAACCGGAGGCTTGGGCGATGTAGGGTTAGCTTTACCCAAGAGTTTAGCAAAAGCAGGATGTGTGGTTAAAGTTTTTATGCCGCTTTATAAAAATATCGTTCCTGAGGAAAACTATAAATATTTTGGAGTAAATAGGCGTGGTAATTTGGAAATATTTTTTATCAAGAACTCTAGTTATTTTAAGCGAAAATTTATTTATGGCACAAAAACGAAGGATTATCCGGATAATTTAGAACGGTTTTCGTTTTTTAGCCGGAGAGTGTTAGAGATCCTTAAGCAGATTAACTTTATTCCGGATATTATTCATAATAATGATTGGCATTCTTCTTTGGTGAGTGTTTATTTTAAGATTCTTTATAAATCTGATAAATTTTTTCAGAATACCAAGCTTTTATTAACTATTCATAATTTAGCGTATCAAGGGTTGTTCAGTAAAGATAAATTTTTTTGTTTGGGAATTCCAAATAAATATTTTTCCCTGCGATATTTAAAATTTTATGATCAAATAAATGTTCTCAAAGGTGGAATTGTATTCTCGGATATGGTTAATACAGTAAGTTTAAGCTATGCTAAACAAATTAAGAGTTCTGAGCATGGATGCGGCTTAAATAAAGTATTAAAGAGTAAAAGTACAGGCATCAGAGGGATACTTAATGCTGTTGACTACGACATTTGGAATCCGAAAACTGACAAGCTTATTTATCGCAAGTATTCAATAGATACGCTTAAAAATAAAACATTTAACAAGGTGCGCCTACAGAAAGAACTAGGATTAAAGATTAATAAGAATTCTTTTTTACTCGTCATGGTTAGTCGGCTTGCCGAACAAAAAGGATTAGATCTTTTGAATGAAGTGCTTGATTTTATTCTGCAAAAGCATCAGGTGGTTATTTTAGGCACCGGTAATGTCAAATATCATCGAAGCTTAGCAAAAATTCAAGAAAAATTTAAAAATTCCTTTTCTGTGCAGTTGAAATTTGATGAGAAACTAGCGCATAAAATATATGCTGCAGGTGATTGTTTTTTAATGCCTTCTCGTTTTGAGCCTTGTGGGCTTTCACAGTTAATCAGCTATAAATATGCAACAGTTCCTATTGTTTATCATACTGGAGGCTTAATCGATACTGTTAAGGATATTTCTCAAGGTGGCGGCGGGGTTGTGTTTAAAAAGTATACTCATACCTGTTTCTTGTCGGCGGTAAAAAGAGCAGAAAGAGTATTTAATCGTAAAGACAAATGGAATAGTATTTTAAAAAAAATTAGTCGTTATGATTTTTCTTGGGATAAAACTGCACAAGAATATATTAATGTGTATAAAAAATTGGGTAAAAAGAAATGATTGTTTTTGGATTAACCGGAAATTTATCCAGCGGTAAAACAACAGTGCTGAAATTGTTAGAAAAAAAAGGTGCGGCAATTTTTAATACTGATCAAAAAATTCATCAACATTATAAGGATAAACGAAGCCTAATATATAAACAGACAGCGAAAGCTTTTCCGGGGTCATTAGTGAATAAATGTATTTGTCGGAAACGATTATCAGAAATAGTATTTACCAAAAAAGCACATTTGAGAAAGATCGAGAATATTGTTCATCCGGTAATCATTGAAGATCTTATTAAATGGGTTTACAAAATAGATAAAGATAAAGCAATGCGTATTGCTGAAGTTCCGTTATTGTTTGAAAAGAACTTGTCTTGTTATTTTGGAAAGGTAATTTTAGTGAATACTAAGCGGCAGGTTTTAATCCAAAGGATTATTAAAAAATATAATTTTTCCGAAACGAAAGCTAAAAGTCGGCTTTCTTTATACATGCCGGCTAAAGAGAAAACAAAAAAAGCAGATTTTGTCATTAATAATAAGTCAGATTTAAGGAATCTGAAAAAGGAGGTTGATTTATTGTGGAAAAAAATAACGTAAAGGTGGATGACAAACATTCAGATATTGATGTAAAAATTAATATCGCCACCCTAAAGGCGATGAAAGTATCCGAGCTGAATAAAATATCCAAAAAATTAGAAGTAAACGGCGTAAGTGGATTAAAAAAACAGGATCTTATTTTCAAGATTCTTCAGGCGCAAGCAGAAAAGAAAGGGTTGATGTTTGGAGAAGGAGTTTTGGAAGTGCTTCCGGAAGGTTTTGGTTTTCTGCGATCGATAAATTATAATTATTTACCTTCTCCGGATGATATCTATGTTTCTCCTTCTCAAATCAGAAAGTTTTCTCTACGTACCGGAGATACTGTTAGCGGCCAAATAAGGCCACCAAAAGATAATGAGAAATATTTTGCGTTGCTTAAAGTAGAAGCAGCTAATTTTGAAAATCCGGAAGAATCTAGAAATCGAGTGTTATTTGATAATCTAACACCTATTTATCCCAAGGAAAGGTTTATCCTGGAATCTGAACCCGATGAGTTATCCGCGCGAATTCTAGACCTTCTTTCTCCGATTGGCAAGGGGCAGAGGAGCCTGATAGTTGCTCCTCCTTACAGCGGGAAAACAGTTCTTTTGCAACGAATAGCTAACTCTATTATGACAAACTATCCGGAAGTTATTTTGATGGTTCTGCTTATTGATGAGCGCCCGGAAGAAGTCACTGAAATGAGGAATACGGTAAAGGGTGAGGTAACTAGCTCTACCTTTGACGAACCAGCCCAAAGGCACATTCAGGTGGCAGAAATGGTTATTGATAAGGCAAAACGGTTAGTAGAGCACAAGAAAGATGTAGTGATTCTTCTTGATAGTATTACTCGTTTAGCTAGAGCGTATAATCTTGTTGAGCCTCATTCGGGAAGAATCCTTTCCGGAGGAATAGATTCTAACGCGCTACATAAGCCTAAGCGGTTTTTTGGTTCAGCTAGGGCATTAGAAGAAGGCGGTTCTTTAACGATAATTGCTACCTCCTTGGTAGATACTGGTTCTCGAATGGATGATGTAATATTTGAAGAGTTCAAAGGAACTGGAAACATGGAAATTACTCTTGACAGAAGTATATTTCAGAGAAGAATATATCCTTCTATAGATATAAAGCGCTCAAATACACGGAGAGAAGAATTGCTTATTCATCCTGATGAACTTAAAAGAATATGGGCTTTAAGAAAGGCGTTAAACGAGTTAAGCTCTGCGGAAGCTTTAGAATTACTGATTGAAAAATTATCAAAAACTAAGAACAATGTTGAGTTTTTGCTTACGCTTAATAAGCAGATTTAAAAATAGGGTAAGTAAAAATGAAGGTTGAGGTTAAGGGTAAGGTTAAGAAAAAAAGTAAAGAAAAGAAAAATAGGTGGTTTTTGAGAATAGGAGTCGAGATAAAGGAGGTAAAATAAATGAAAAAGACAGGTCATCCAAAATATGAGTTTGCGACAATTATGTGTGCTTGCGGCAATGTGGTGCATACCCGCTCTACTAAAAAAACGATTAATGTAGAGATTTGTTCCAATTGTCATCCTTTTTTTACCGGGAAACAAAAGTTTGTTGACTCTGAAGGAAGAGTTGATAAATTCTTAAAGAAATACGGTAACAAGCAAGAAAAAGTTTAATACAACGGTGGTAACAAAAAAATGATTAACTTCCAAAAGCTAAAAGACGAATATAGTAGCTTGTGCGGCCAAGTTTCTTCTAAAGAAGTTGTACAAGACCGGGAAAAATATACGCAGCTAACAAGAAGGCTATCTTACTTGGAAAAGATACTTAAATTAGCAGAGGTTCAAGATGGATATCTAAAAGAGAAAGAAAATCTTTCTCAAGTTATCAGCGACTCCCAAGAAGATTCGGAAATTAAACTTTTAGCACAGGAAGAGCTGGAGAAAATTGAAAAAGGAATTTTATCGATAAAAGAGGAAATAGAAGATAAAATTTTTGAGGGGAATGAACCTCAGAGAGATATAATAATCGAAATACGCTCAGCAGCCGGAGGGGAAGAGTCTGCTCTCTTTTCCGCTTCTTTGTTTAAAATGTATGCAAAATATGCGGAATTAAATGGCTGGAAGTTAGAGGTTTTAAGTTCAAGCACTACAGAAATCGGCGGTTTTAAGGAAGTAGTGTTTTCGGTAAAAGGCGAAGGTGCTTATTCTCACTTAAAGTTTGAAAGTGGCGTACATCGAGTCCAGAGAGTTCCGACTACTGAATCTGGCGGCAGAGTACACACTTCGACATCTACGGTGGCTGTGTTAATTGAACCGAAAGAAATTGATCTAAAAATAAATCCGGATGATTTAAGAATTGATACGTTTCGTTCCTCTGGTGCTGGCGGTCAGCATGTTAATGTTACTGATTCAGCAGTTCGTATTACTCATTTACCGACTAGTACTGTGGTAAGCTGCCAGGATGAGCGCTCACAAATTAAAAATCGGGCTAAAGCTTTACGAGTCTTAAAAGCAAAAATTATGGAAAAAAGGATGCGGGATGAAACAAATAAGCTTACTCAAACCCGGAGAACACAGGTGGGAACCGGAGATCGCAGCGAAAAGATCAGAACGTATAATTTTCCAGAAAGGCGGGTCACTGAGCATCGGATAAATTTTACTGTTTATCGTTTGGAAGCAATACTCGAGGGAGATTTAGGAGAGATAGTTAAGGAGTTAATTAAAGCAGAAAGGCAGAAGATGTATGAAGCTAAAGGATTGGCTTAGAACTAATCAAGCCAGCTTTCGTATTTGTGATTTAAGTTTTATAATTAAATGTTTATTCACTCGGGGTCTTCCTTTGGTTTTAGAAGAAGACAGCTATTTAAGTAAAGATAATCTAAAACATTTAGAAAAAGTAAAAACACTATACAGCCAAGGTGTTCCTACTGCTTATATATTAGGAAAAGAAGCTTTCTTCGGCCGTGAATTTATGGTGGACGAAAGAGTGTTGATTCCCCGTAAAGAAACAGAGTTGATTACTGAAAGAGCTATCGAAATTATAAATAGTCATCGTTTAAAATCTGTTTTAGACTTATGCTCAGGCTGTGGGAACATTGCCATTACTATTAAGAAGCAATCCCTTGGGCCAGTAACTGTTTTTGCTTCCGATTTAAACATGGAGGCATTGAAAGTAGCAAAAACTAACGCTGAGAAACACAGCTCTTCGCTATGCTTAGTTAACTCAGATTTATTGTCTGCGTTTGGTAAAGAAAAGTTTGATTTGATAATTTCTAATCCTCCGTATGTAGAAACTGATAATGTAAAAGGTACTTTGAATTTTGAGCCGAAGCAGGCTTTGGAAGCCGGAAGAGACGGGATGCTCTTCATTGAAAGAATATTAAGATCTGCTTGTAAATGTTTAAAAAGCAAAAGCTATTTAGTTATGGAAATTGGCTATCAGCATAAAAGGCCGGTATCAAAATTAATCCAGAAGCTAAAAACTTACAAAGTTATAGAGTGGATTAAAGATTATTCTGGTCATTGGAGAGGAGTAGTTTTGCAGAAGAATATGTAGTATCGTAATTATGATATAAGTAGCACCTAATACTAAATATAAATGGATAAGTTTATTGTTTGTAAATCAAAGCTGTCGGGAGTTGTTAAAATAGGTGGAGCAAAAAATGCTGCTCTTCCAATTATGGCAGCGTCAATATTAACTAACCAGCCTTGTCTGATTTCTAATGTTCCGAATTTGAGTGATATTCGCACGATGATTGGCATTCTTGAATGTTTAGGCAAAGAGGTCAAATTTGAAAATAATACTTTAAGGATAAATAACAAAAAGGATAAAAGTTTTGTTGCTCCGTATAAGCTAGTAAGAACGATGCGTGCGTCTTTCTGTTGTTTAGGGCCTCTTTTAGCTAAAAGGAAAAAAGCTAAAGTGGCTTTACCCGGAGGATGCATTATTGGATCAAGGCCGGTAGATTTACATATCAAGGGACTAAAATGCCTAGGGGCGGATGTCTATGTGGAGAAAGGTTATTGCTGGGCAAAAGCTAAAAAATTAAAGGGCAGTCATATTTATTTAGGAGGAGTTTTTGGATCTTCAGTGCTTGCCACAGCTAACATCTTAATGGCGTGTGTGTTAGCAGAGGGTGAAACTCTTATTGAGCATGCAGCTTGTGAACCGGAAATAATATGCTTGGCAAATTTTCTGAAGAAGATGGGAGCAATAATAAACGGTGCCGGAACTCCCTTAATTAAGGTTTCTGGAGTAAAAGAGCTTAAAGGGTGTAATTTTACAATTATTTCTGACCGAATTGAAGCGGGAACTTTTATTGCTGCCAGCTTAGCTACCCGGTCAAACTTAACAATAGAAAATGCCAATTTTCTTCACTTAACTTCGGTAATTGAAACTGCGAGGGCCATTGGTGCTGATATTAAAATTGATAAGAATTCGACAATAACTGTAAAACCGAGAAATAAATTGAAACCGGTGAATATAACTACACTGGCTTATCCCGGATTTCCTACTGACTTACAGGCGCAGTTTTTAGCTTGTCTTTGTTTAGCAGATGGTATATCGATAATTGCTGAAAAAGTTTATCCAGACAGGTTCATGCATGTGCCGGAATTAAACAGGATGGGTGCCTCTATCCAAAGAAGTGGTCCTTATGCTATAATTGAAGGTAAGAAAAAACTCCATGGTGCAGAGATTATGGCATCGGATTTAAGAGCTTCGGCAGCTTTGGTGATCGCTGGATTAGCTGCTGAGCAGAAAAGTGAAATTCGAAGGGTGTACCATATTGACAGAGGATATGAGAAAATAGAATATAAGTTAAGACTATTAGGCGCGGAAATAAAAAGGATCAAGGGGTAAAGCAGGATAAGCTTAGCCAGAGGAACATGAAAGTACTAGTTATTGATAACTACGATTCGTTTACGTATAACCTGGTTCAATATCTGCAGGAATTAGGTGCTGATACTGTCGTGTACCGAAACGATAAGCTTAATTTAAGTAAAGCTAAAAAACTTAAAGCTGACAGAATAGTTATTTCTCCTGGCCCTGGTCGCCCGGAAGATGCTGGAATCAGCTGTGATTTAATTGGAGAGTTTTATAAAAAAGTACCAATTTTGGGAGTTTGCTTAGGACATCAATGTATTGGATACTATTTCGGAGGATCTATTAAGAAGTCCGGTATAATAATGCACGGCAAAACTTCCTCTATTTATCATAATGGAAAAGATATTTTCAATAAAATCAAGAGTCCATTTATTGCGACAAGGTATCATTCTCTCATTATTGATAAAAAAAGTTTGCCGAAGAATTTAACAGTTACTGCCTGGACTCGGGATGGTATAATAATGGGAATTAAAATGGATAAGTATCCTTTATTTGGGGTTCAGTTTCATCCGGAGTCGATTCTAACTATTGAAGGAAAAAATATATTAAGAAATTTTATTAAATAAGATGATTAAACAAGCCATTGCAAAATTAGTTAATAAAGAGTCTTTATCTTTTGCTCAAGCAAAGGAAGTATTTGAAGAAATATTCAATCATAAAGTCAGTGATGCTCAAATTGCCGCTTTTTTAACGGCCCTGAAGATGAAAGAAGAGAAGGAAGATGAAATTTGGGCGGCAGCAACAGTAATCAGAAATAAATCATTAAAAATTAACGTTAAAAAGGGATTTTTAGGGATAGAAGATAAAGAGCAGCCGATCATTGATACCTGTGGAACCGGTGGTTCCGGAATTAATAAGTTTAATATTTCTACGGCAACAGGATTTGTGGTGGCGGCTTCGGGAGTAAAAGTTGCTAAGCACGGAAATCGGGCTATGTCTTCTAACTGTGGCAGTGCTGATGTTTTAGAAGCAATGGGAATTAATTTCCAAGCAAACCCCTTGCTTATGGAAGAGGCGATTAGAAAAATTAATCTAGGGTTTCTTTATGCTCCGGCGTATCACTCAGCTTTAAAAATAGTAGCCGAGGTGAGAAAAGATATCGGAACGAGAACTATCTTTAATGTTTTGGGCCCATTATGCAACCCAGCACTTGCCAATTATCAACTATTGGGTGTGTATAGTCCGGAATTAACAGTTGTCTTAGCGAAAGTGTTAAGAAGATTAGGAACAAAGAAGGCGTTTGTAGTGTATAGTAAAGATTTGGGGGATGAGGTATCACTTAGCGGAAAAACTGATGTTGCCTTTTTAAATAATAAAAGAATAACCAAACTTTCTTTAAGCCCGGCTAGTTTTGGCTTAAAAAAGTGCAAGGTCAGTGACTTGTTAGTTAAAAATGCCAAGGTAAGTGCAAAAGTTATCCGTGGTATTTTTAAAGGTGAAAAGACTCCGGCCCGGGATATTGTTTTGGCTAATGCTGCTGTTTGTTTTTATATTTTAGGTAAAGCGATTAATTTGAAAGAAGGGGCCAAAACAGCTGCTTTATTGATTGATCAAGGCAAGGCTAATGATACATTTTTAAAATTTAAAAGTTTTCTTAACAAAACTAAAAAATAAACATTAAGATAGCAAAAGGATAAAATGCACGAAATATTATTAAGTATTGTAGAGACTAAAAAAAGAAAAGTTAATATTTTAAAGAAAAATAGAGAAGGATTCATTTCTTTAGTCAAGAAAGCCCCTCCGGTTGTATCTTTTAAAGAGGCAATCAACAGAAAAGGAAAGATTTCGTTTATTGCGGAGATAAAACAAGCGTCTCCTTCTAAAGGGGTGCTGAGGAAAAACTTTTCACATTTAGATTTGGCTGATAGCTTTAAAAAAGCTAAAGTTGATGCTATTTCTGTTGTAACTGAACAAGACTTTTTTTTGGGGAAAATTAGTTATATTGAAGATATTCGCAAAAAAATTAATTTGCCAATACTAAGAAAAGATTTTATATTTGATGAAGTTCAGATTTTAGAGTCCAGAGCTGTTGGCGCTGACGCGATTTTATTAATTATGGGTATTCTCCATGAAGAGCAAGTTAAAAAATTGTATGCTTTTGCTAAAGATTTAGGAATGGATGTGTTAGTTGAAGTACATACTGAAAAAGAATTGAAAAAAGTCATCAAAATAGGCGTGGATATCATTGGAATTAATAGCCGTAATTTACATACTTTTCAAGTCAGCTTAGAACGGGTTAAAAATCTATTGCCGTTTGTTCCTGAAGATGTAATAAAAGTAGCAGAAAGCGGAATTAACTCCCTTAAAGATGTTTTATTGTTGAAAGGGCTGGGAGCCGATGCTTTACTTGTCGGGGAAACTTTGATGAAGGCGGATAATCCTACAGAGAGAATACAAGAGTTACATGTAGATGTTTAATTCGCGGGATGGTTTAATCATATAATATGAAAGTTAAAATTTGCGGTATTACTAATACAGAAGATGCATTAAAAGCGGCAGATTTAGGCGCAGATGCTTTAGGGTTTATTTTTTCTCATCGAAGTCCTCGGTTTATAAATAAAAAATCAGCGCAGAAGATTATTAATACGCTGGATCCATTTTTAATTAAAGTTGGTGTTTTTTTGAATCAAAAAAAAGAAGAAGTAACCGAAATTGCCTCTTTTTTAAAGCTTGATGTTTTACAATTTCACGGAGAAGAGTCTTCCTCGTATTGTCGTTTTTTTAATTCAAGATTTAAAGTAATTAAAGTATTTTTTCCTAACGATAAGTTATCTAAACTTAGTATTGATAATTATAAAGTGGATGCTTTTTTATTCGATGTCCAGTATCAGGATAAACAGCAAGGAAAGAAAATGTTATCTAAACAAGCCTTAAAGGAGATAGCTATTTTTATTAAACAGAAAAAAAGGGTGATTATCTCCGGTGGCCTTAACCCGGGTAACATTTTAAGCATAAAAAAGATCAATCCTTATGCTGTTGATGTAGCTAGTGGTGTTGAAAAATTTATCGGAAAAAAAGATGAGAAGCTGTTGGCGTCTTTTATAAAAAAAATTAAATGAAAGTACCTAATAAACAAGGATATTTTAGTAATTTTGGCGGAAGATACATTCCTGAGACTATTTCTGCTTGCTTAGAGCAATTAGAGAGAGCATACAAAAAAGAAATAAATAGTCGGAAATTTAATGATGAATTTAAAAGATTGCTCAAAGAATATGCTGGTAGGCCGACTATTCTTTATTCAGCGGGTAATTTAAGCAAGTTATTGGGAATAAACATTTACTTAAAAAGGGAAGACTTGCTTCATACCGGAGCACATAAGATTAATAATGCGTTAGGGCAAGTTCTTTTGGCTAAATTTATGGGAAAAAAACGAGTCATTGCGGAAACCGGAGCCGGTCAACATGGGGTGGCAGTAGCTACAGTAACCAGGCTTATGGGATTTCAGTGTGATATCTATATGGGTAAGGAAGATATTAAACGGCAAAGTATGAATGTATTTCGGATGAAGGTGCTTGGTGCACGGGTGATACCGGTGGAAAGTGGATCGCAAACACTAAAAGATGCTTGCAATGAAGCTTTTCGGGACTGGGTTACTAATGTCCGAGATACTTATTATTTATTAGGGTCAGTGGTCGGACCGCATCCGTATCCGATGATTGTCAGAGATTTTCAGATAGTAATCGGCAAAGAGTCAAGGGCCCAGATAATCAAGAAGGAAGGCAAGCTGCCCGACTATCTATTGGCTTGTGTGGGCGGGGGAAGTAATGCAATCGGTTTGTTTCATCCTTTCTTCAACGATAAGTCAGTAAAATTTATCGGCGTTGAAGCTGCCGGGTTAGGTTTAAACAGTTCTCATTCTGCTTCACTGACTAAGGGCCAGCCGGGAGTGTTTCAAGGGTCTTGCTCCTATGTCCTACAAGATAAATTTGGCCAAATTAGCAGTGCTCATTCTGTAGCTCCGGGATTAGACTATCCTGGTGTAGGCCCAGAGCATTCTTTTTATAAAACTACCAAAAGAGCATCTTATGTTACAGTGGGCGATGATCAGGCAATAGAAGGATTCAATTTGCTTTCTCAAACAGAAGGAATAATTCCTGCGCTTGAGTCATCACATGCTATTTATTATTTAAAGAAAATAGCAAAAGAAAAACCAAAAGCGACAGTGTTAGTTTGTCTTTCCGGAAGAGGGGATAAAGATTTAGATATTGTCAGAGGCTATAAAAGAAAAAATAAAACATAACAGGTTACAGTTTGTAATTTTTAATTAATATCCAACAGCATGAGATTAAAAGATAAATTTAAACAGCTGGCAAAAGAAAATAATAAGGCGTTTATTGCCTATATTCCGTTTGGATTTCCTAATGTTGATTTAAGCTGTAAAATATTTTTAGCCCTTCAGGAAGCAGGGGTGGATATTATTGAGATAGGAATACCATTTTCCGATCCGTTAGCTGACGGCCCGATCATTCAAAGAGCAACTTCTATAGCACTTAAAAAAGGAGTAAACCAAGACATTTTTTTTAAAAGCTTTGATAAAATTAAAAAATTGATAAAAATACCGGTAGTTATCATGTCTTACTATAACCCGATTTATAAATACGGAATAAATAAGTTTTTTCAAAAAATGAAGACAATCGGTTTTTCAGCAATTACTATAGTTGATTTGCCTGTAGAAGAGGGCAAAATTTATTTAGAAGAGGCTGGCAAGTACAATATGGATACAATTTTTTTTATTACTCCAGTAACTTCTTCTGAGCGTGCAAATAAGATTGCTAAATATTCTAAAGGGTTTATCTACTATATTTCAGTTACCGGAATTACTGGCGCTAATGATTTGGATTTGGTGTCTGTAAGACAGCATCTAAATAATATTAAAAAAATGACTACTTTGCCGGTATGTGTGGGGTTTGGGATTCATAGCCGAGAGCAAGTAATTAAAATAAGTAAGTTTAGTGATGGAGCGATTGTCGGAAGTGAAATCGTAAAGTTTATTGACGAAAATTACAAGCAAAAGGATTTTTTAAATAAGTTGAAGAACCACGTTAAATATTTACGTGGCGCATAAAAGAAAAGTAATCATCTACTATCATTTACGAGCTATCAGCTAATAACTATGATCTTTGTTTATCCTTTATCCTTTATCCTTTAACCTTTAGAGGTGGACAGTTATGTACGAAATAAACACTATAAACAAAGTAACATTTATTTTTTCTCCTTTTCAAGGGATGGAAAGCGCTTCTTTGGGGGTGTTTTTGCGAATCGGGTCTAGGTTTGAAAAGAAGCCGGTAAAGGGAATTGCCCATTTCTTAGAACATATGTTGTTTAAGGGTAGTAAAAAATATTCACATCGTCAGATAAAACGGGAGGTTGAAGGCCGGGGAGGAGATTTAAATGCGTTTACTTCTCAGGAGATAACCGCTTATTATGCTAATTTTTTAAGTAAAAATTTAAGGTATACATTAGATATTCTTTTAGATATGGTGTATAATCCGCTTTTAAAGACTGCGGATATAAACAAAGAACGAACGGTAATTTTAGAAGAAATAAAAATGTATAATGATCTTCCGGCACCTCGAGCTATTATGCTTTTAGACAGGTTGCTTTGGGAAAATCATCCTTTAGGTGAAGAAATTATCGGGTATAATTCGACTGTAAATAAAATAAATAGAAATGATTTAAATAGTTTTAAGAATAAATACTATATTCCTTCTAACACAGTGATTGCGTTTAGCGGAGCAGCGTGCAAAAAAGAAGTTAGCGATTTTTTAAAATTAAAAACTGTTCCGAATAATAACAGAGTAAAGCTTAGAACAGTTGCACCTGTAGAGTTAAAAGGAATACAGATAAAATGCGAGAAAAAAAGTCTTCATCAATCTCATCTTTGTGTTGGGTTTAGAAGTATTTCTTATCTAAGCAAAGATAAGACAGCTGCTCAATTAATAAATATTATTTTAGGTGCTAACATGAGTAGCCGGTTGTTTGAAAGCTTAAGAGAAAAAAAATCATTATGCTATGATGTTTCTACAGAGCTACGAAAGTATAAAGACAGCGGAGCGTTTGTAATTCATGTGGGGCTGGATAAAGGAAAAATACTGATAGCCTTGCGTACGATAATGGATGAGTTGTCTAGAATAAAAGAAAAAGAAGTCTCGAACAAAGAGCTTTCCCGAGCTAAAGATTATTTTTTGGGTCAGGTTACTATGGGCTTGGAGCGTCCGGGGGGAAGAATGTTCTATGCCGCACAAAGCTATATTAATTTAGGAAGGATAGATTTATTAAGTGATATAAAGAAAAAGATTAAACTTATCAATGCCCAACATTTAAAAAAAATAGCGCAGTCGATATTTAAATTTTCTAATATGTGTATTTCTTGCGTGGGTGATATCGATGAAGGGATTGAGGAAAAAATAAGGAAAATAGTTAACAATGGATACTAAAAAAGAAATATCTAATAGTAAAATAGCGCTAAGAATAGCACAGTTTGCCTCAGATAAACAGGCAAAAGACATAACTGTTTTAGATGTATCAGAAATTAGCAGTTTGTGTGATTATTTTATTATCTGTTCCGGAGAGTCAGCGGCGCAGGTAAGAGCAATCTGTGATAATGTTCAAAGGTTAAGTCGAAAAGAAAAAATCAGAATTAGTTTCTTGGAAAAAGACAAAGAGTCTCATTGGATTCTTATTGATTTTTTCGATGTGATTCTTCATATTTTTATTGAGGAGGCAAGAGAATTTTATAACTTGGAATATCTGTGGAAAGAATCTAAAAAAATAAAATTTTCTCCGAAATAAAAATTTCAAAAATATCATTCCTAAATATTTTTAATTTTTTTATAAAAAAAACAGAAAAATTGTTGACATCTAGCATAATTTTGTTAAATTATAGTTAGAGGTTATTTATATAAGGTTGGGAATAAAATAAAGGAGGTGTTAGATGGCAGTTAAGAAAAAAGCAGCAGCGAAGAAAAAAGCAGCACCAAAGAAAAAAGTGGTAGCGAAGAAAAGAGCAGCACCGAAGAAAAAAGTAGCAGCGAAGAAAAAAAAGAAATAAGAGATTAACGAAGATGAAATATCTTAGTTAATTGTCAAAGAAATAACATCGTAAGTATTTAACCCCGCACTTCCTCTAAGTGCGGGGTTTTGTTTTTGCTGTGGCATAAGAGATTATTTGGTGGTATAATCTGAGAAAATTCATATTTATAACTAGGGTTAAAATAAGCTATGTTTACCGGAATTGTAAAAGAAATAGGAACAGTTGAGAAAATACTCAGAGCTAATTCCTTAATAAAATTAGGGGTAAAAGCGCCATTGATTGCTCAAACATCAGAAAAGTCAGATAGCATATCGGTAAATGGAGTTTGCCTTACCTTAATATACAAGGAGAAGGATTTGCTTTTCTTTGAAGCAGTAGCCTCAACACTTAAAAGCACAAATACTAGTCGCCTTAAAAAAGGTGATCGAATAAATTTAGAGCCAGCGTTAAACTTAGGTGATAAACTAGGTGGACATTTTGTTTTAGGACACGTTGATGCAGAGCTAAAATTAAAAACAGCAATTAAGAAAAGAAGCTATTGGCAGTTAAGTGTAGATTTACCGTCGGCGTTTAGAAAATATATTGCCGACAATGGTTCAGTTGCCTTAGAAGGCATTTCGCTTACTGTAAAAAAAGTTTTTCCTAAAATGTTTCAAACTCATATTATTCCGTTTACTTACGAGCATACTACTTTGAAATTAAAACGTCCGGGAAATTTTTTAAATGTCGAATTTGATTATCTTCTTAAAAAGAGCAAGTTATAATGCGCGGTTTTATTTTTTACTTTTACCTTTATCCTTGTAACTTGTATCTAATCGGGGAGTAGCGCAGCTTGGCTAGCGCGCTTCGTTCGGGACGAAGAGGTCGGCGGTTCGAGTCCGCCCTTCCCGATTTTATAAATATGCTGCTAAATATCAAACACCCTAGTCGAATTTCTATTATTTTATTTCTGTTTATAATTGGATGTTCGTGTTTTATTTCTAATGTTTTTGCGAGCCAGCGCCAGACTCCGGTTGTCGAAGTAGTTCGGGAAAACGCAGAGACAGTTGTAAATATTAGTACCGAACATATTGTGCTTTTGCAGGAAAATCCCTATTGGGGAGGATATGGCGATGAGTTTGATTTATTGTTTGAGCAGTTTTTTGGTGGGTATAGCTATTTACACGCTTTAAAGCTAAAAAGCGTAGGCTCCGGAGTAATTTTAGAAAGCCGGGGAATCATTATTACTAATGCCCATGTTGTAAACATGGCCAGCGATGTGTTTGTAATCTTAAGTAATGGAGTTTCTGTCGAGGGTGAGGTAGTTTATGAAGACTTAAAGCAGGATTTAGCGATTATTAAGATTAGCCCTCCTCATCCGCTTCAAGAAATTAAATTGGGTAAGCCCCAAGACATTATGATTGGGGAAACAGCAATTGCTATTGGAAATCCGTTGGGGTTAGAAAATTCAGTTACAGTAGGAGTAGTCAGCGGTAAACAAAGAGAGCTATATCTTCCGGGAAGTAATGTTATTTGCAAGGAGCTTATTCAAACCGATGCTCCCATTAATCCTGGCAATAGCGGTGGAGCACTTTTTAATCTTGATGGTGAGCTTATCGGTATTAATGTTGCTGTGGTTCAAGATTCACAAAGCATTGGCTTTGCGATTCCGGTAGAGAATATAAGAGAAAGTTTAGATAATTATTTAAATCAGGAATCAAATATAAATAGTAAGCAAAGCTCTTCTCAGTCTTTGAATAATTCACATTTAGCTTTATTGTCTAAAGAAAATAATTCTGGTTCAACTGCTGAGGCAGAAAGAGCTGAAAAAGAAATAAATCAATTTTTCCAAAATATTTTTAACTATGATCATGAAAGTTACACGGAATCTAATGATTCGGAATCTTTTTATAATTCTGCCTTAGGTATTCAGGATAAGGACACTGAATATGTTTTAGAAGTTGATATTAGCAATTTGGATAAGGATACTGTAAACATTGAGATTAAAGAGGAAATGGTTATAATCTCCGCTGTGCGCTCTGTAAGTAAAGAAGAAAGCAGCAAAAACTATTTGTATACAACAGAAAGCCATGAATTTTATTCCAATATTATTCCTTTGCCCGCTGACGCTAATACAAAAAAAGCTAAAACTATTCTTAACCAAGATACGCTTACCATAGTTTTTCCTAAAGGATAAGGCATTATCCACACAAGAAAGAGATGATATTTATTGCTTTTTTGATTGAAATGAGAGGATTATTAGCTAAAATAGACATAGCGTATAATTTATAGTATAATCATTTTTCGTCTTTAAAAAGGTTAAAATATTATTTTAAATAAGCAGTCTAAAAGGATGAATATACAAGCATGAATGTATTCTTAGGTATTGACTGGGGAGGAACGTATATCAAGGCCGGTATAGTTAATTCTGATGGTAAAATAATAAAGAAAATAAACTATGCTTCGGATAAATTAAAAGATAAGGATAGTTTTATAAAGGAAATAGAGTCGCTGGTTAATAAATTCAAGCAGTTTAATATTCAGGGAATAGGTATCGGGGTTCCGGGAATGTTAAACGTTGAAGAAGGATTTATTTATTATCTTCCGAATATTCCTGGCTGGGAAAATTATCCGTTAAAGGATATTCTGCAAAAAAAGCTCAAATTGCCGGTATTTATCGATAATGATGCAAATGTATTTGCTTTAGCCGAAAGTCGCTGCGGAGCAGGAAAGGGAAAGACAAGAGGGATATTTTTAACTCTGGGCACTGGATTAGGGGGAGCAGTAATCTTAGACAATAAGATTTTAAAAGGAAAAACAAGCTCAGGAGAGTTAGGACATGTTCCTGTAAGCTTAAGCGGAATGCAGTGTGGCTGCGGCGGAAAAGGTTGCATTGAAACTTATGTTGGCAATTCGTATCTTTTAAAGCGGTATCGTAAATTAAAAAAGAATAAAACTAAAGTTAAAGATGTAAAAGAGATATTCCAGAGAGGATTAAGTGGCGAAAAAGAAGCGTTGACTGTTTGGAAAGAGTTTTCCCAAAGTTTGGGAAAATTCTTATCCGGCATGATAAATATATTTAACCCGGAAGTCATTATTTTTGGCGGCGGGGTATCTGGCGCCTTTAAATTATTTAAGCCATATGTGTGGCAGACAATTAAGCAGCAAGCGATGTGGACTCAGCTGGATGGTTTGAAATTAGTAAGAGCCAAGCTTAAAAATCCAGGAATAATCGGTGCTGCCTTGCTAGCTAAAGAAAAGCTATAAAGAAGGAGGAGATATGAAGTTATTCATCGATACCGCTAATTTAGAAGAAATTAAAAAAGCTCACTCTTACGGAGTGTTAGACGGGGTTACTACTAATCCTACACTTTTGTCTAGAGAAGCCGGTGAACCTAAAACTCAGCTTAAAAAGATATGTGAGATTGTTAAACAGCCAGTAAGCGCTGAAGTAACTGCTTTAGACAGTGAAAAGATGGTTGATGAAGCAAAAGAGCTAATAAAAATTGCTTCAAACATTGTTATAAAAATCCCTTGCACTGTCGAAGGATTAAAAGCAACCAGAGTACTTTCTGATATTGAAATAAAAACTAATCTTACTCTTTGTTTTTCACCGTCTCAAGCTTTGTTAGTAGCTAAAGCCGGGGCAACATATGTTTCTCCGTTTATCGGAAGATTAGACGATATATCTTCTGAAGGGATGAATTTAGTAAGTGATATTCGCCTTATCTATGATAATTACGGAATTTCTACACAAATAATTGCTGCATCAATTCGCAACCCGATTCATTTTTTAGAATCAGCGCGCATTGGTTCTGATGTGGCTACAGTGCCATTTTCGGTAATTGAAAAACTAATGAACCATCCGTTAACCGATGCCGGAATAAAACAATTTTTAGATGATTGGGTTAAGTTAAAAGTGTCTTTAGATAATAAGGTATAAGGAGTAAGGAAAAAGAAGTGAGATTAAAGTTACCTGTTTTATTATTAATTTATTGTTTACTTTTACCTTTATCCTTTATCCTTCATCCTTTTAATGTTTTCCCTGAAGACCCTAAAATGCCGGTAGTTATTGATGGCGACCAAGTAAGCTATAGTCAGGAACAAGGAAAAATTATCGCCAGAGGCAATGTGGTAATAAAGTCGCTAGCTGATAAAACTGAATTGTTCTGTCAAGAAACAGTTTATGATACTAAGTTAAATACCGCTAGCTTAATGGGCGATGTAAAAGTAATTAAAGACGAGATGATTATTTACGGAAAAGATATCGTCTATGACTTTAATACGGGCAACGCAGAGATGACTGAAGTCCGGTTTGAGGACTTTCCGCTATTTGGTGAATCTGATAAGGGTAAAAGAGTCGGCGATGAAGGAAAGCTTGTCTTAGAAAAAAATTACATAACTACCTGTGATTTAAGCAACCCCCATTACCGGATGGTAACAAAAAGTGCGACTATTTATCCGGGTGAAAGAGTAGTAGCTAAAAATGTAGTATTGAAAATTGGTAATTTTCCGATTTTTTATCTTCCGCGCTTGTCTTTATCGTTAAAAGATCAATCTCCGCCGGGAGAATTCACCCCGGGAAAAGATAATGATTGGGGGCTATTTTTTCTAACCCGCTGGCGGTATCGCTTAAATGACGAAAACCGGGGAAAGATAATGCTTGATTATTACCAAAAACGAGGCCTGGGAACCGGATTTACACATAATGTGGAAACTAAAAACTTTGGTACAGCACTAATTAAATATTATCAAATAAATGACACTCTTTATCATTTAGAAAATAGAGTTGATTTGCTTGATAAGTATTCGAAAAGGATGGATGTGGATTCTAAATATTTAGAAGATGACCGCTATAAAGCACAGCTTTCTTATAGCTGGAATCCTCAGCCTAATTTATCAATAAAGAGTGAATTTCATAAATTTTCTGATCAGTACTTTATGAAAGATTTTTTTGAACGGGAGTATGATATTGATCCTCATCCGCTAAGCTATATACTGATGAATTATTCGCTGGAGAATGCTTCATTGTCGTTGCTTGCTCAGAAAAGAATGAATCATTTCTGGGCGGAAACCGAATATCTGCCGCAATTAGAATATGATTTTTTCCGTCAGGCAATTGGGGATAGTAATTTTTATATTGAATCAAATGAAAAGATCGGAAATATTAACTATAAGTTTGCTGACGGAAGTTCTGACTCAAGCGCTAATTCCGGAAAAACGCAGAATGCGTTTAGAATTATTAGCCATAATACATTAAGCTACGCTAATAAGATAAAATGGCTGGGTATTGAACCTTATTTGGGGTATTATGCTAACTTTTATTCTCACGATAAAGATCGGAAAAATAATGTCTGGCGATTAGTTCCGGAAGCCGGAATTACGTTTAATACTAAGCTGTATAAAATGTTTGATTCCAACTGGAATATTTTTGGTGAAGAAATCAAGCAAATGCGCCACATCATAACTCCGGAGTTAAAGTATGAATATATTCATGCTCCCAAACTTTCAGATGCTTATTTTTATAATTTTGACGGCGATGATGTTTTAACCAGAACTGAAACAGTTACTTTTACCTTAAGAAATAAAATCCAAGCCCGTAATGAAGAAAGAACATGGGATTTTATTTATTTTAGCCCCTCGGTAACTTATCAAGCTCATCAAGAGGGAGAGCGGCCTAATTATTTTGATAAATTAACTATTGATTTTGAAGTTTATCCAAGGTCAGGTATTTCTCTACACACAAAAACTGAATACGATCTACAAATGAAAAAGTACACTTCTTTTGAGGCTGATTTAAGCTTTAGCAAAAAATATAAGGTTACCGAAGGCGGAGAAGAGGTGGAGAAAGAGAGGTATGTGGTTTCTTTAGGACATCGCTATCAGAGAAAAGATAATACCGAAGGAACGCTTAACTTCGAATATCAGCTTACACCCAAGCTAAGGTTTAAGAGTTACATAAGGTTTATTTATAATACTGAAGACTTCCAGGAGCAGCAGTATGCAATAAGAGCTGATTTACACTGCTGGTGGCTAGATGTAGGTATAAATTTAAATCGACGCACAGAAGGAAGTAAAGACACAATGCTTTGGTTTGCCTTTACCTTAAAGGCTTATCCGGATATCAACATTGGGTTTGATCAGACTTATGACGGAGGAAAAGGATCATATTACGATTAAAATGTTTTGTTTTTTTTCAGCGGCTATAGTTTATTAATGAGACAATAACAACTGATAATAAATTATTATGAAAAGTAAAACTATTAAAAAATATAAAATTTGTGTCGTAGGTGCAGGACATGTCGGATTAGTAGCTGCAGCTTGTTTTGCCAAGTTAAAGCATGAAGTAATTTGTGTAGATACTGATAAGCAGAGAATAAATAATTTAAACAGCGGCAAAATACCGTTTTATGAGCCGGATT